>JACCDO011261248.1_pt1 | contig 11082 bp, 3 predicted proteins | sample 7446101 | NCBI WGS metagenome assembly JACCDO01 (sample SAMN15323440, study PRJNA562643) | freshwater metagenome | isolation source: river surface water | place: USA:Blue River Watershed | collected 2017-08-16
AAGCTAAACCGGCCCGCGTCGTAGCCGCGAATCTTCGCCGCCGGAAGCTGCGCAAAGAGGTCGCGGATGGCGTTGAAGATGCCGGTGTAAGTTGCCGGGTTGCTGCGCGGCGTGCGGCCGATGGGCGTCTGGTCAATGACCACGACTTTGTCCAGCAGCTCAGTGCCCGTGATGGTGCGGTGCGCGCCGGGCCGCTCCTTCGAGCCGAACCACAGCCGGAAGAGATGCCGCTGCAAGATGTCGCAGACGAGCGTGCTCTTGCCCGAACCGCTCACGCCGGTGACGCACGTGAGCGTGCCAAGCGGGATGCGCGCGGTGACGTTCTGCAAGTTGTTCTCCCGCGCGCCGGTGATTTCGAGCCAACCCGCTTTGCCCACGGGGGAAATGCGTTTCTTCGGCACGGGGATGTTCAGGTCGCCGCTCAAGTAACGGCCCGTGAGCGAGCGCGAATTGGCCATGACTTCCGCGACGGTGCCTTGCGCGACGACTTCGCCGCCGTGCGTGCCCGCGCCGGGACCGAGGTCAATGACGTGGTCCGCGCGGCGGATGGTGTCTTCGTCGTGCTCGACGACGAGGACGGAATTGCCGAGGTCGCGCAGGCCTTCGAGGGTTTTGAGCAGGCGTTCGTTGTCGCGCTGGTGCAGGCCGATGCTCGGCTCGTCGAGGATGTAGATGACGCCGACCAGCCCCGCGCCAATCTGCGTCGCGAGCCGGATGCGCTGCGCCTCGCCGCCGGAGAGCGTGCCGGACTCGCGGTCGAGCGTGAGGTAGCCCAGCCCGACGTTCTTGAGGAAGCCCAGCCGCGCGCGAATCTCCTTCACCAATTCGCCCGCGATTTTTCGCTGAAAATCCGTGAGCGCGAGCGACGCGAAAAAGAGGTCAGCGGTGTCCACGGAGAGCGCGCAGACGTCGGCGATGCTCAGACCGGGCAATTTGGATTGCGGTGACGAGTCACCGGAATCCAAAGCGCTGCCGAGCCGCACGGCGAGGATTTCGGGGCGCAGTCTTTTACCCCCGCACGCATCGCAGTGCTCCGGGGCCATGAACGCCTTGAGCCGGTTGCGCGTGAACTCGCTCTCGCTCTCGGCGTAGAGGCGTTCGAGGTTCTTCAGCACGCCCTCGAATGGGCGCGAGATTTTGCTGACCTTGCCGGCGCGCATGAAGTTGAAGCTCACCTCGGTCTCGCCCGAGCCGTGCAGCAGCACCTTACGAAACTCTTCCGGCAATGACTTCCACGGCACGTCCATGCTCGCCTCGTAGTGCGCGCAGAGGCCGCGCAGGAGGGCCTTGTAATAGACAATCATCCGCTTGCCGCCGCGCCGCCAGGGCAGCACCGCGCCGGACTCCAGCGACTTCTCCGGGTCGGGCACGATGAGCGCGGGGTCGAAAACCATCTTCTGCCCGAGCCCGTGGCAGACCGGGCACGCACCGAACGGCGAGTTGAACGAAAAGTGCTTCGGCTCCGGCGGGTCGAAGGTCTGGCCGGTCGCCGGAGAATACATGCGGTTTGAGAGCAACGTCTCCGACCAGATTTGCGATTGCCGATTGCCGATTGCCGATGGCTCTGCCCGCGTCGCCTGACCGCTACCCGCTTCCGCCGCCTGCGACAGCACCAGCAACTTGCCACCGCCCCACTTCAACGCCGTTTCCACCGAGTCCGCCAGCCGCACGCGGACTTTGTCATCAATCACCAGCCGGTCCACGACCACCTCGATGGTGTGCGCGGCCTTCGGGTCCAGTTTGATGCGCACGTTTGCGGCAAGTTCAACCAGTTCGCCGTCCACGCGCGCGCGCACGAAGCCGTCGCGGGCCAACCGCTCAATCACATCGCGGAACTCGCCCTTCTGTTTTTCCACCACCGGCGCGAGCAGCATCACGCGCGTGCGCGGCGGCAGCGACGCGATTTCGTCCACGATGTCCGTGGTCGTGCGCCGCGAGATGGGCTGGCCGCTGACGGGGCAGTGCGGCTGTCCGATGTGCGCGAAGAGCAGGCGCAGGTAATCGTAAATCTCCGTGGTCGTGGCGATGATGGAGCGCGGGTTAGAGCCGGAGCTGCGCTGCTCGATGGCGATGGTCGGCGACAGCCCTTCGAGGTAGTCCACGTCCGGCTTCTGGAGCTGGTCAAGGAACTGCCGCGCGTAGGCGGAAAGGCTTTCGACATACTTGCGCTGGCCCTCGGCGTAAATGGTGTCGAATGCGAGCGAGGATTTCCCCGAGCCCGAAAGACCCGTCAGCACCACCAGCTTGCCGCGCGGAATGGCGAGCGTGACAGCCTTGAGATTGTGCTGCCGCGCGCCACCAATGCGGATGAAGTCGGTTGCCATTGCCAGATTTCGCCTCGCGGGCGAGCGGGTATCTTAGGCTGGCCGCGGACGAATGCCCAGCGCGGACAGGGGAGGGGAGCATCTGGCGCGCTCCAGCCTTTCATCGCTCTGGCCGGGGCTTACACTGCGCGCGTGGCTGAGACTCTGAACGTCAACGAGATTTACCTGAGCCTGCAAGGTGAGAGCACCTTCGCGGGGCTGCCCTGCGTGTTCATCCGGCTCACTGCCTGCAACCTGCGCTGCTCTTATTGCGACACGGCGTATGCGTTTACGGAGGGTAGGCGGCGTTCACTGGATGAGATCATCGCGGAGGTGGAGCGGCTGGCGGGGCCGTATGAAATAGCCAATCGCCAATCGCCAATCGCCAGCAGCCAACCGCCGACCGCCGGCAGCCAACCTCAAGTCACCGATAGCCTACCGCGAATCGCTAATCGCCTGCCGCTCGTGGAGTTGACCGGCGGGGAGCCGTTGTTGCAGGCCAACGCCTTGCCATTGATGCGGCGGCTGTGCGACGCGGGCTACACGGTTTTGGTCGAGACGAGTGGCGCATTGGACATTGCGCCGGTGGACCCACGCGTGCGGCGGATCATGGATCTGAAGTGTCCGAGCAGCGGTGAAGCCGCGCGCAACCGGTGGGAAAACCTGCCGCACCTCACGGCGACGGATGAGGTGAAGTTTGTCATCGGGACGGCGGAAGACTATGTCTGGGCCAAGGAGCAGCTTGCACGGCACCAGCTCTCGTCCCGATGCCCGGTGTTGTTCTCATGGGTCGCGCCGCTTCAACCGCACCAGCGTGACCCGGTCCTTAAACCGGTGCCGTCGGGCCAGACACCGATCACGCGACTGGAGCTGGTGGAGCGCATCATCGCGGACGCGCTGCCGGTGCGCTTCCAGTTGCAGATGCACAAGGTGATCTGGTCACCCGATCAACGGGGGGTTTAGCCCTCCGGCGGGGTGTCAGGGAGCAGCCGGTTGACGCGGTCAGCCCCGGATAACCACTACGGCTTCTGCTGAATCGCCTTTTGGAAGTCTGGATGAGCGCGGATGCCGTTGAAACGGGCATCCGTGGTGGCCATCGCCTGAAGGTTGTTTGCGTTGGGCACCTTCTGAGCCAGCCGCGCGTTGCTGTGGAGGACCGCATTGCTCAGGGCTGCGATGGCCTCATTGGTGCGGGCTTGGAAGGTCAGCAGCGCGCCGAGGTCATACCAGAGCTCGGGGCTGTTGGGGCTCAGCTTTAACAGGCGGTTGAGCGAATCAGCCATGCGGGGGGCGTTGCCCGCCAGTTGATAGGTCTGCAAGGCGGCTTGAAGCTGGTTGTTGTCGGCCTGCGGGTTGGAGAGAATGCTCTCCGCCATGGGCACCAGCCGGGTGACGGTAAGCTGCATCTTCGCCGGCTGGCCGAGCTGCTGGTAGGCCTGCGCCACCGGGACGAGCCCGACCGCGTCGTTCGAGGCTGTCTGCGCCATGAGGTCGAGCGTGCTGATCGCTCCGTTCGTGTTGCGGAGCTGGGCAAATGCGGACACCAACTGCATGCCAAGCTGAAGGTTCGCGGGATTGGCCCGGAAGGAAGCCTCCAGCTGCGCGATCTGTCCCTGCGCCTGTGCCTGCGCGCCCTGCATCTGGCGAATGCCCATCAGTTGGTCGATCAGGTCCTTGGCCGAGCGGTTGTTGGGGTCCAGCTTCTGAAACGTGCGTGCGACAAGAATCGCGTCATCAATGCGGCCCATGCTGATGAGCAGGTTCGTGTAACGGAACACGGCCTCGGGGCTGAACGGACAGAAGGCAAAGGCCTGGCGGAAGGCGAAGTCGCATTCCTTGATCATGCGCTGCTGCTCGGCGAGGTTTCCGCGCCGGCCCGCCTCGTTGATGCGCCAGAAGTAAACGCCGGCGATGGCGCTGCGGAGCTTGGAGAAGGCCTTCTGCGCGTCGTCGTCACGGACGAAGCGCGAGTCCGGCAGGACGTCCTTGCCGTCTACCTTGAGGCCCTGGTAGTTGCGCTTCACGTAGACCTGCTCGGCCACGCGGCAGATGTTGGAGACGGAGGTGTCGTAGGTGATCCAGTTCCCGATGAGCCGCTCGGAATACTTGCTCCAGAAGCGGTGGTCGCGGTCCACGATCTCCTGGGTCATTTCCGTCAGCGGCTGCCGGTTGATCTTCATGATGATGCCGGAGGGCGTGAGGTGCGGATACATCCAGTCCAACGGGAAACTCTCCTCGACGTAGAAGTCGTGGTCGGGGTTTTTGTCGAACATCACCTTGGTGAGCAGGCCGTTGATGGACATGACGGCGACCTGTCCGCTGACCTGGATGCGGCCGGTGGCCTCGTCGTAACGCACGTCCTCACCGGGCTTGATCTGCCGCGGCTCGTTGGGGAAACGCTGGTCGTGATCCAGCCGGCGGCGGGCGTCTTCGACGTATTCAGTGAAGGACTTCGAGGAGTCCTCGACGGTTGCAATGTTGATTTCCAAGTCCGGATAAACGCCGCCTTCGCTCCTGGCGATTGCGTCCGGGTAGGCAGTCTCGAGCAGCAGCCGGTTGAGCCGGATGGCAGCCCAGGTGAGGTCCTGCCGGGTGAAGCGCTGCATCCGCGCGTCGAGCTTCACGTGCGCAAAGCGGTCGGGATGGTAGAACGGTGCGTTGGACTTGAAGAACAGCTCGCGGCGCGCCTGTTTGGCCTGTTCACGCGCGTCCTGCACGGATTTCACCTTGGCGGCCGTCTCACCCTGCACGCGGGCGAGAGTTTGCTGCGCAAGCTGGAGGGCCGCGCGGTCGCCCTTCTGGGCGTGGAGCTGGGCCTGGGCTTGGATGGCCTGCTCCAGCTGGCGGCCCTGCTCGGCCGTGGCAGCCTCCTGTCCGGCGTGTTCGGCGTGGATGCGGTGCAGGTCGTCGAAAATTTTCCAACGCTCGGGCATTTCGCGTTCGATCAGCCCGTTGAATTCGCGGGCGAGCGCCTTGCGCAGCGCGGTCTCGTCACCGCTGGCGAGCAATTTGCGGGTGTCCTCGCTGAACTGCTCGTGCAGCCACTTGCCCAGCGGATCCTGCTGCGGCCCGGGTGCGAGCTTCGCGGCGAGGGCTTTGACATTGGTGAAGTGCTCCGGCTCGAAGAAGGACGTGCCGGCGCGGCGCTTGCGTTCGATGGCCTTGCCGATCTTTTCACCAAAGAGCCAGTCCAGGGGCTTGGCGGGACCGTGCAGGAGGCCCACCAGCTTGGCCAGCGCGCCAGCCTCGTAGGCCTGGCCAGCGGCCTTGGCCTGCCGGGCCCGCGTGCCCAGGACGAGGCCTTGCAAGTAGTCCACGGTGCCGGCGAAGAACGGCGGATCCTGCTGGTTGCTGCGGTTGTAGTGCGAGCGGATGTAGTTGAGGTAGGTGCCGTCCGCGAGGGCGTTCTGGGTGATGATGTAAACGTCCCGCCGGTCGAAATCCGGGTTCCGGCGCTGCTGCGGCTTGATGAAGCTCTCGCAGAAAATCATGTAGGTCGGGCAGAAGCGGCCAGGATCCGTGCCGCCGTAAAGCACCGTGTGCGGCGTCATCTCCGGGTAGGTGTATTTCGCCCGGACCGGATCCTTGAGCGCGGCCTCCCGCTCTTTCTTGTCATAGCTCAGGTTGCCCTTCGCATCCTCGAACGGCGGGGTGAACATGTCGTGCCCGAACCAGAAGCCAAACAGGTGCCCGCGCTGCTCGTTCTCGCCCCAGTGGGACAGGATCGTGTGCGCCGGCAGCACGCAGTAAAGCGCCAGCAGCAGCTTGATGGGCAGTCGCGTGCGCGCCACCAGAAACAGGCCGATGAAGGCCGCCGCCAACCCGATGCCGAACTGCGTCGTGAAGATCGCCAGCGGGAACTGCACGTCGTTGATCGAGTGCGCATACCAGGCCACCGCGCCGGCCAGCGAACTGCCGGTCAGCAGCACCCAGCGGAACATCGCATAATTGGCCGCGGCCGCCGCGCCGAGCATCGCCAGGCCATACCCCACCAGCATCGTGATGGGCACATAGGAGGCGGTGAAGAACACCTTGTTCAACTGCTGGCTCTGCCGGTCCGGCGGCGGGTTCAGCAGGTAGATCAGCATCAGCGAAAGGAACAGGAACACCGTGGTCAATCCCGCCAGCCACGCCCGCTCGGGCCGCCCGCCCGAGTGCCGGAAGAAGAGGAACGGAATGATGCCGATCAGCAGGAAGACGTAGCCGTAAATCATGCCCGGCACCACCGGCCGGTATTCTCCGAAGTTGGTCGCCAGCTTGAGCAGGCACAGGAAGCCGTAAATGGCCGACACCCCGCCAAGCCAGACCTTTTCCTCCTGCTCGATCCGCCGGTAAAAGATCACCGCCAGCGGAATGAGTCCAATCGCGAGATAGACGATGTTCAACTCCTCGATGGAACCATCCACGTAGGTCTGGATCTGGCCGAAGAAACGGTCGAGGCCGGAGGTGGGATTGCCCTTCTCATATTGGCCGCGCGTCAGCGCATGCATGAACCCCTCGATGGTCCGTGGGTAACCCCACTGCATCGGCGGCGTGGTCATGCCCGCCAACGGCATGTAGAGGTAGAAACCCGCACCGATCACGAACGCCACCAGCATGCCGAACGCCGCCTTCCATTCGGTGCCCAGCTTCCCGCCGGTATGCATGAACAGCACGCCCGTGACGATCATCGAGGCCAGACCGATGACCACGAAGGCCTTGATGTAGGCCACATTGAGCCCGGAATTGGCGATGCCCGTCGCGCCGCCGTAGCGGACGAGCAGCGCGATGCCGGCCAAGACGAAGATCACGAAATTGCCGAAGAAAACGTCCCGGCCCAGCTTGGCGTCCCGCGCCAGCACCGCCACCTGCAACCCAATCACCGCCACCAGCAGCGTCTGGTGGTTTGTGAAGCAGATGCCCAGCCAGAAGGCCGCCCACCAGATGTAGCGCGACTGGTGGGGGCCGTGCATCCACCGCATGATGGACACCAGCATCAGCACCAGCGAAAGCGCGCTGATGGCATACACCTCCACGATCACCGCCTGGCTCCAGAGGAAGCCGTTGAAGCCCATCAGCATCCCGCCCACAAAGCCGGACACCACGCAGATCGCGTTGCGCACGCGCGGTTCGATGCCCTTCAAATCCTCGAAGCCCTCAATGATCATCGCACTGCCGCGCGACACCATCAGGCCGATCAGTCCGCACGCCAGCGCACCGCAGATGGCCGACGCCAGCGCCACCCGCCACGCGATGTTTGAGAACGGCACCAGCTCGCAGATCAGCCAGGTGAACAGTGTCCAGACCGGATAGCCCGGCGGATGCGGCACCCCGGCATACATGGAGCCCACCGCCAGCTCGCCTGAATCCTCCAAGGTCAAATCCGGTGCCAAGGTGAACCAATACCCGATGAATACCATTACCGTCGTGATGGCAAACGTCAGCCAGTCCACCCGCTGGAAGAGCGGCGCAACTGGGGCAGGAGATGGTTCGGCAGCGGTGGGCGAGGCGGTAGCCGGCTTGTTTTCCGCTTTCGAGGTCGGCTCGGCTTTCTTCCCGCCGTGGGTTTTGTTTTTATCCGCGCTCATGCAGGGGCAATGGTCCTAACGATTGACCGGAACAGGAGCGGGTAGTTCAAAGATAACCCCCCCCAAAGTCCATCCGAAAATCCCCTGAGTTGAGCGGTCGGGTGGTCACACGACCAGGGGCCGATCGGCTCGCGAAACGCATTTGCCTTCGGGCTTTCCTTGCGCATCATAACGCGCATGAACCAGTCCGTATCGCCTGACGCCCAATCTGATCTCAACCGCCGCGCATTTGTGCAGCAGAGCTCCTTCGCCGCCATGCTGGCCGCGCTGGGCGCGGTGGAGCGGCGGGCACAGTCGCAGGCTCCCGCCGAGAAGAAAGCGGCGTTCACGGTGAATGTCGCGGTCATCGGGCTCGGGCCATGGGGGCGCGAGATTGTGAACGTCCTCGGGCGCACCAAGGAGGCCAAGGTCGTCGCCATCTGCGACACTTACCCGGCCATGCTCAAGCGCACGGCGGACAACGCCCCCGGCGCGGCGCAGGAGAGCGATTACAAGAAGGTGTTCGCCAACAAGGACGTGCAGGCCGTGGTCATCGCCACGCCCACGCACCAGCACCGGCAGCTCGTCACCGAGGCGCTCTCGGCGGGCAAGCACGTCTATTGCGAAGCCCCGCTCGCGCACACGGTCGAGGACGCGCGCGCCATCGCCGCCGCCGCGAAGGCCACGCCGACTTCGGTCTTTCAGGCCGGGCTTCAGCTTCGCTCGGATGCCCAGCGGCATTTCCTCCTCCAGTTCGTCCGCTCCGGTGCGCTGGGCAAAAACCTCTTCGCCCGCGCGCAGTGGCACAAGAAGCAGAGCTGGCGCAAGGCCTCGCCCAATCCCGACCGCGAGCGCGAGATCAACTGGCATCTCCGCCAGGAGCAAAGCGCCGGCCTCGTAGGCGAAATCGGCATTCATCAGGTGGACAACAACTCGTGGTTCCTGAAAGACCTGCCCACGGCCGTGACCGGCTTTGGCGGCATCCTGCAATGGAGCGATGGCCGCACGGTGCCGGACACGGCGCAGTGCGTCTTCGAGTATGGGCAGGGCGTGAACTTCATCTACGACGCCTCGCTGGCGAACTCGTTCGACTCGGACTACGAGATGATTTACGGCACGGACGCCGCCGTGATGATGCGCGGCGGCAAGGCTTGGATGTTCAAGGAATCTGACGCGCCGCTGCTGGGCTGGGAGGTTTATGCGCGCAAGGATAACTTCCACAAGGAAACCGGCATCGCGCTGGTGGCCAATGCGACCAAGCTCGCGGCACAGGGCGAACAAGCGGAGGACAACACGCCGGCGATGACCACGTCGTTGCAGGCCGCGATGGAGGCGTTCCTGACGAACGTGAATGAGATCGGCGGGGCGATCGAGGATTTCAAGGCCACCTTTGGTGACGCCGACAAGGCCGCGCTGGTGAAGCATCTTGCCACCGTCCCGCGCCAGCCCGCTGCGAGCGCGCAGGATGGCTTCGAGGCGACCGTAAGCGTGCTCAAGGCCAGTGAAGCCGTGGCCAAAAAGTCTCGCATTGTCTTTGCCAAGGAGTGGTTCCAGGTCTGATTTCAGCCATGGCCACTGGTCGTATCCATCCCGGTGGGATACCGCCCCGAATCAGGCGGCAGATCGAGGTGCGCTTCAAAGACTTGGTTGCGGAGAACGCCCGCGCCCTCCAGCAGGCGGGGTGGCTCAGGCGGTGGTGGTTGCGCCACACGCTCCGGCAGCGTGCCTTCCAAGCCATAACCAAATGTTCGCATTGGTCATGGCTTGCAACACGACTCGGCGCGCCCGGTTTTCGCTGAACGTGAACACGGTTGCACCCATCGTCCCCCCGCGTCCGCGTCCGCCAGATGCCTACGAGCGGGAAGTCTTACTGCGGTTGGAAGCGTTACGGTCACGGCACGCGGACGAATTGGCCAAGCTCGGCTGGTGGGCCCGCCATCGTCGTGAACAAGAACTCCGGCGCTGGGTAGAGACCGAGCTGTCCTGTTTGGTTCGAGCGGGCAGACTGCCGGCCAAGCGCGATGCTCGGAGACGTTGGTTGGATTTGTTTTTTGGCGGCGAGCCGCCGGTGCTGCGCTAGCGCTGGAGTCTCCCGAGGTGCGTTCTCAGGATCTTGCCATGGGTGGCGACTCATTTGACCCGCCCAAGCGTGGCGCACTCCGCTGAATTTTGCCTCGGGCTGGCCGTCCGTTTCACCGTTGCATTTCACCATGAGTTCCTCGTCTTGCCCTGGTCCCGTTTCGCGGCGCAGTTTTCTTCAGGCGGGCACGCTCGCCGCCACGGGCCTTGGGCTGAGCGACCTGCTGCGGCTGAAGGCCGTGGCCAAACAGGCGGGCAAACCGCTGCGGGATACCTCGGTCATTTTCGTCTGGCTGCCCGGGGGGCCGCCGCACATGGAGACCTACGATTTGAAGCCCGGCGCGCCCTCCGACTACCGGGGCATTTTCCGGCCGATCAAAACCAACGTCCCGGGCATCGAGATTTCCGAGCTGTTTCCGATGCAGGCCAAGATCGCGGACAAGTTCACCATCGTCCGTTCCTGCCATCACACCTTTGCGGATCACGGGGGCGGCCACAAGCGGTTCATGACGGGCCGGCTGCCCGCCGAGCCCACCGGCTTCGTAAACGACGCGCCGGCGGTCACCTCCTACGTCACCAAGATACTTAACGAGCGTCACGCCGGCCCCAAGGGCATGCCACCCTGCGTGCTGGGGGTGGACGGCGGGCGGGCGCAGATCGACACGTTCAGTTTGGGGGCGGCATGGCTTGGCTCGGTGAACACGCCGTTTGTCGTGGGCGGGGATCCGGCTTCAGCTTCGTTCAAGGTGCAAAACCTCGGGCTTACGCCGGACATGGAGACCCGGCTGGATGACCGCCTGCATCTGCTCAAGGGCATGGACCGCCTGCGGCGCGATGCTGACCGCAGCGGGCTGATGGACGCGATGGATCAATACAGTCAGCGCGCGTTTGACATGCTGACCAGCGAGCCCGTGCGGGAGGCTTTCGACCTGTCGCGTGAGCCCAAATCCGTGCGCGAGCGCTACGGCATGAATGCCTACGGCCAGCGAGGTCTCATGGCCCGCCGGTTGGTGGAGGCGGGCTGCCGTTTTGTCACCATGGTCTGGGAACATCCCGGCACCACGATGCCCAAATACGGCTCCTACAACTGGGATTCCCACGCGGTGAACTGCCACATTTTTGACGACGCCCGCTGGCGATTCCCGCCCTATGAC
>JACCDO011878965.1_pt1 | contig 11081 bp, 4 predicted proteins | sample 7446101 | NCBI WGS metagenome assembly JACCDO01 (sample SAMN15323440, study PRJNA562643) | freshwater metagenome | isolation source: river surface water | place: USA:Blue River Watershed | collected 2017-08-16
AGGACGTAACAGTACATATCTGTTTATAAGTTCACAGTGTTTACAAATTTTCATTTTTTATATTGTATATCAACAAACAAATCAGTGTTTACCGCCGCCCTAGCGGCCCCCAATTCCTCAATTGCGGACCGCGTTTGCTTGCTTTCCAATATAAACACCACCTATCCTTGTCTTTAAAGTCTTTAGCGGCATTTTGCAGCCGCATGTTAATATTGGAATTAATTACATATGGTACATCTATTTTGTAACGATGTACCATATGTAATTAATTCCAATATTAACATGCGGCTGCAAAATGCCCTAAGAAAAAAAGTAGCACAGATTGGGTTTTTGCAAAGCGCGCTTTGCACTTTCAAGTTACCTATTCTGACCCTGCATTTGGAAGCGATTACCATACTTCTCATGATAATTTATCTTTCGGGCTGTTTTGCTCTACAGTGGATTGGATATCTACAACCTGACCGTTTGACCTCGAACCATTTTCAGTTTGCGAGGCATCTCTGTCTTTTGTTAAAGTCAAGGCCTGTGTAAGTGTTCTGCTTTCCTCCTTTAGCTCCTTACCTCCTCTTCTGACTATAATGGCGTCACTAGGCCATATTTTTGACTCTATAGCTATCACAGGAATAGGAGCAAGAACTGCTTTATAACAAACTTTACCTTGTATTAGTGCAATAGGAACAGGGCCGTAAGTGCGTGAATCTGTGCTATTATTGCAGTTATCGCCAGCAAGCCAAACGTGCCCAGGTGGCACAACAATACCCTCAGGAAGTTTGGCAAAAGCTGATACCCGATGATTTGCATTTCTGCTCATAACAATGACTTCATCTCCCTCGATAGCGGCGATGCGTTTACATACCATTTTATCAGTATCATTTGGTGGCTCACTAATGACTACATCTCCAACTTTATATGTTTTCTTCTGAATTTTATACGAAAAACAATCAATAAAGACCATTTCGCCTGGTAAATCACCAGATATAGTGGGTATCATGCTGGGACCGATGCACCATGTAAAATTAACTCCGTATGTAAGCGCTACATGTAAAACGCTTTGTATTGCCACAACAAAAACAAATCCCCTCTTCACATCATTAACATTTACAGAATTGATAAACTTAAAGACTTTGGCTGCAAAGCGCCGGCCGAAGGTCGGCTTTGTCGCCGCGGCCTCAGTATTATTCAATGGAATGGAAGTATCCATACGGGGAGTCCAATTCCCTTTACCCATGATATATAGATAAATTCGTTTGCTTTACAGAAAATTGTTTATTGCAATCCAACAAAACGAGAAACTTGGAGGGAAGCTTTGAGAATTTTGTCAAGACAAAAGTTCAAAAGCTTTGAAAGGAAAGGGAAAAGAAGCTTCGCTCAAGATGAGTACCACAAAAGAAGTAGAAGTTCGCGAGCAGGATCAAGCTCAAATAAATGAGTTCGGCAAATTGAATAACAGACTTCTGGAACTCCGAGCTGACGTGAAGCAGCTAAAAGCCGATGCTGAACGTTTAGACGATGCACATACAGATATGATGATGAATTCATCTGGAGGAAAAGTTATGCTTCTTATGGGTGAAGCCTTTATCGAAGTTACTGAAGATTACGCTGAGGAGTATTGCGAGTCAAAGAGCGAGGCACTTTCCAAAAAGGTAGAGAACCTTATGGCAGAAGATTTAAAGATTACACAGCGTCAAGAAGTGCTTAAAAAGGAGCTTTATGGTAGATTTGGAGACTCCATCAATTTGGAAGCATAACGAGTAGCTCATCATGAGCTGTTGCTACTATTTGTGTAATAATTTAAACGTAGTTCTCATTCTCTTTTTTAACCCTTACAGATATTCTTTTTTTAAAAGTAGTACTTTAAAATGCGATAATGAGAAAGTTAAGCGAGGAAATTTAAACGATTGCTTAAGAACTTAATAGCGCAATAGTATAACAAAAGGACCACGGCTGCTCATATTGTGTTTAGTAAACACGTTTTGCAGGAGGAATGGCCTTGACTTCCTTCTCATCCAATGTGGTACGAATATTTGCACGGTAGCTTAAAGACGTCCTGCCCTTCTCCGTATCAAAATGAGCTAAAGTATGCTTCATCCAGTTCACATCATCACGTTCCTTGAAATCTTCACGAGCGTGTGCGCCGCGGGATTCCTTTCGGGCTTCGGCAGCATTGATTGTGACTGAGGCGCAACCCAACAAGTTGCGTAACTCCAAAGTCTCTACCAAATCAGTGTTCCAGATAAGGCTTTTATCTGTCACATTTACGTCCTTGAACTTGTCACAGACTGCATCGATTTGTACACAACCCTCTTTCAAAGAGTCCTGGGTGCGGTACACGGCAGCATTCTTTTGCATGACGTCTTGCATTTCCATGCGCACTTCAGCAGTGGATTTAGAACCTTTCTTAAACCTTAAATGATCTAAAGATGCAATAGATTCTTCTCCTGCTCCTGGCTTCAGGTCGGGCACTTTGTCACCGGGTTTGGCGATATCTGCAATACGCAGAGCACAAGCACGTCCGAAAACCACCAAGTCCAGTAAAGAATTGGCACCAAGACGGTTAGCGCCGTGTACAGATGAGCATGAAACTTCTCCAGCTGCAAACAAGCCTGGTACAATCGCGTTCTCATTGTCTTTAGTCGGTTTCAACACTTCACCTAGATAGTTGGTGGGAATGCCTCCCATGTTGTAGTGGACAGTCGGAATCACAGGGATGGGCTCTTTTGTCACGTCAACGCCAGCAAAAATACCTGCAGTTTCAGAGATACCTGGTAAGCGTTCTGCCAAGAGAGCTGGTGGCAAGTGGTCCAAATGCAAGTGAATATGATCCTTCTTGGGACCTACGCCGCGTCCTTCGCGGATCTCCAGTGTCATGGCTCTGGAAACGACGTCACGTGAAGCCAAATCTTTCGCTGAAGGAGCATAACGCTCCATAAATCGTTCACCTTCACTGTTTCGTAAGATACCACCTTCTCCACGGCAACCTTCAGTGATGAGACAACCAGCACCATATATACCCGTAGGGTGAAATTGAACGAATTCGGGGTCCTGCTGAGGGATGCCCGCACGGAGGGCCATGGCATTACCATCACCAGTGCAGGTGTGTGCAGAGGTACATGAGAAGTAAGCACGACCATAACCTCCAGTTGCCAAAACTGTGTTATTGGCGCGAATACGGTGGACGGTGCCGTCCTCCATGTTCAGAGCCATCACGCCTACGCAACGCCCATCCTGCATCAATAAGTCCATGGCGAAATACTCAATGAAGTATGTGGTATTGAAAGCTAGAGATCGGCCATAGAGTGTGTGAAGCATCGCGTGGCCAGTGCGATCGGCGGCTGCCGCACAGCGGTATGCCTGACCACCTTTGCCGTATTCACGGGACTGTCCACCGAACGCACGTTGGTAAATTTTACCGTCTTCAGTGCGCGAAAATGGCATACCATACGACTCCAACTCAAGAACAGCACGAGGAGCCTCGCGAGCCATGTAGTGAATGGCATCTTGATCACCGAGCCAGTCAGCACCCTTGACGGTATCGTAGAAATGCCAGCGCCAATCATCAGCATGCATGTTGCCTAAGGCTGCATTAATTCCTCCCTGCGCGGCGACAGTGTGTGAGCGTGTAGGAAATAGCTTGGTGACGCAAGCAGTTTTAAAGCCAGCCTCTGCAGCGCCCATGGCAGCACGGAGACCAGCACCACCGGCACCGACGACGACTACATCATAGTCATGATCAACTAAAATAAGAGAGCAATATTGAAATTAAACACGAATTGATTGAAGTCATATTTGCAATCGCATTGTAACAATGTGTTTGAAGGTAAACGTTGGGTTAGTAAATTGTACAATTATTTCACAGGGATGGTTAAACTTTTAAGTAGTGAATACTTATATCAATCATACGAAGAAATAAGCACCTACCGATAGTGTAAGAAGCAGTCTTCTTGGCATTAGAAGACTTTGCGCTCGAAGAGGCAGAGCGCTTCAGTTAAAAGGGATATAGTAAAGCGAAAGGTGATGAAATAATGAAGAGAATGGGGTGAGTAAGCAAATTGCGACGTGACCTCTGGAACATGCAGCAGCGGAGATACGAAAATAATTGCATATGACAAAGAACTTACAATCGCAGAACCCAGCGACGAAGAAAGAGCCTTTCTCGTGGCCGACAACATTTTTCTCTAGTCTGGAGGAGTCTTCTCTCTCTAGGGAGAAGTGCTCACGTCGCCGTCCGTCCGTGCGTTCGCTGTCGTCTCACGTACGGTGTCCAAGAAAAGCAGCATTAACCAAATTTATCCTAAAGTAATTGATGTATATATACATATAAAAAAATTTAATTTTTCGATGACATTGGAAACTACTTCCGGTTTTAAGCCGTCCCTAGAGGTAACAAACCTCTTGCAAATATACATATAAAATATTACACTAACGCCTCGTGATTGTCTTAGGTTGGATCTGAGATTTATCTACGGACACATCAGGATAGGCTCCACGAACTTCGTAATTCCATTGAGCGTCATCTGTGATAATCACCAGGTACGCAACGTCTTTAATGCCGTAAACGACAGGCGCGTAAGTAATTACAAATTCGGAGCCATCTGAGCCATAAGGCGCGAGCACTCCTTGTGCTGGAGACACACTAAAATGCGGCGAAGATTTAGGTAAGAAGTAGGCATTAAAGTTACTGAAACCCAAGAAGCGGTTGGACAAACGGAATTTGACTTTGTCTGCACCTCCCACAGGGGCTATCAAATGGATGACATCATCTGGTTCCGGATCGCTCGCTTCAAGCTGCAGCTGCCCACGCCAACGCCCTCTATTCTTGCAATCGATAACAAGTTCCACTTGTGCAGCGAATGAGCGTAGGGGCTCAAAGATTAAGCGATATTTCAAAGCAAAATCAACAGCATGCTCTTCTTTCTCTGCAGGGGAGACCGTACGCAGTTCGAGTGGCTGCACTCGGAAGCAACGCATGACCTGCTGTTGCGCTTCTGCGCTATGAATATCCACTGTGAAATCTGACAAGCGAAGTTTGCCTTGTTTGTTCACATCAACAGCCCGAAGGCCTTTCAAGTAGATATCAATGTCGCGGATCACGGTGGTTTTGCACGCTGTGCTGAGAGGGCTAATATACTGCGGCTGGCCAGCTTCTGCGAGACCAGTCAATGGATAGCACCATAACAAATTGCGCCCGCCGACAGCTGCACGGATTTGTGCCTGTGCAGCATATTCGCCCAGCCGCTTTGGAGAAAAAGAGATTGAGATCTGAAGCGGGCTATGGGCAGGCACCACTAAGTCTACCGCCTTGCGCAGCAATAAACCAAATGCGGCAGTGCTTTGCTCGCCTTCCATTACTTCGCCTACGCCTTCTTCATTTAGCAACACATCGATCGGTAATGGATGAGCGAAAGGATTGCGGAACGCGATAGTGTGGCTACCGAATTCATTGAGTGGTGCCACGACCTGTACAGTTGGCAGCACTCCAGGAAGCAATCCTTTGCCAGATAAGTTGTAATGAATTTCACCAAAAGCATTGCCGCTTACTACCATTTCTGCCTTAACAATTTCACTAAGAGCGGATGCACGGAAATAAACAATAAAATTGGTCTGTGCAAATGGTGCCAAGGTCAGAGTGTCCGAATTGACAAAGAAGTGCAAAGGATCAGAAATCTGCACTTGAAGCTGTACTTCCTGTTCTAAAGGATTTTCGATTGCTACCGTTAATGGAGTTGCAATACCTAACATTCCTTCCACAAGATCTAGGTCAACAGATGGGCCTTTGATGGCTACTAAATGCAATTTATACCAAAATTCACCAACACGATCATTAACAAAGCTTATACGACCGTTTGTATCACTTGCTTCAAGTGGCGAAAATATTAATTCATATCCAGGCACAGGTCCTGTGAAACTATTTGGAGGAAGTGTGTACGTAGCGTCACCCAATAAACCACTGCCTTCGTGATACACTTGGAAAACGAGCTCTTCATTAGTGGGGTTCTCGAGAGAGATGTCCACTGCCACAGCCTTGCGTACTTCGCTTTGAACTTCAATTGTGCTTTCGGCTTTGGGTGTGGTGACTTCAATATCTAGCGTATACCAGAAAAGGTTGCCACTTTTGGGATCGGTAAACGTGATGCTGCCGCTCATGACGCCTCCAACAGGGCACATGATGCTGAACTCGTAATATCCGGTACCTGACTGGGGCACTGCGGCTGTAGTAGCACCACTAAGATATTGCAAATCTGTGCTGACATTATACTGCACAGTACGGCCGTGAGTAGATCCATCATCAGCCTTCTTCTTCGACGTGGCGGGTGCGGACGTTAGATGTAATGGTATGGTGAACGATTGTTTGGATCGCGCTTTGCATTTGAAATGCAAGTGATCGACTGCGAGAGGTTCTTCGGCAACACCAGTCAGCTTATAATCAAACATATCGGTGCCTTCGCTATTCTTCAACAAAAGAGTCCCGTCAAAAGTGCCGATGGCCGGACCGCAAAAGGTCACAACGTAAGGCACTTTGTCCCCCTTCGGCACGGAGAGCGATATCGGCCCACTGAAGCCGCGTCCCGAACAGGTAGCTGTCAATGTCCAATTTTTACTACTTTCATTCAAGATGGGTATCTCTTGAGTGATCTTGTGGTTGGCTGGACCATTAAAGTGCAGTGCCAGCTGTGTGGGAGCGGTGGAGGCGGTGGCGTTAATCTCTAGGAATCGGATGTCATATCGATTCTGACGACTGTAAATAATGACATTGACATTATATGCTCCTGCTTTATTGGGATTGAAATTCATGATAACTGAATTGGCAGGAAGATTATTCGGGTTATCACTGCCCGTTACGTCTTCCAGCACGGTGCGACTGACCTTCTTCGCAGTCATCGGTTTGCCTGCTGCCGCAACTCCAGGAGCGTACTCTGACAAGAAGTTAATCTGTTTCGGTAATTGGAAAAATGGAGAAGATGAATTCAAGAAGAACTGCGAAGTTCCCAACGCGTCGTTGTCAATTGGACTTCCCAACAAGCTGGAGATAACCGCACGCGCTCGGCCTTTCTTGCTTGAATTCGCCATACGCGTATCCGTCAACAAGCCAATCGCCTTGTCCACTGCATAGTTTTTAGATGCAATACGAAGAACACGTTGCGCAGAAGAACTATTTGTAAAAGCTTTCATGGAAAGAGAATCGGTGGCCTTAGGTAATCCGACTTCAAGAATTAACTCATACGTGTATTCGCCGTAGTTGCTGTCCTTGAGAACGACGTGGCAAGTGTATAAACCCATAGCAAAAGGCAGCATGTTAATCATCAATGGGCGTACTCCATCTGGTGTAAGAGAAATGCTATCTTCTGCTGACCAAAAGGGCATGCGGAAGTTGTACTCGATTTCATAATCTTCATTCGGCTCTGCTGGTGGTACATCTGCCACAGGAGTGCCACTTTGTTTGCTCCCTGGATTCATCCCAGAGAGGCACTCATCTACTGTCAATGGAGCACAATGATACAGTAATTTTACTGGAACTGATAGTTCTCTCGGGAATGGCGAAGCGATGGCCATCTCGACAGAGCCCATTTCGAACAACGACAATTTGTGACGAATGCTCTGAATGGGCTTACGACCTGTGATGTTGCTAATGCACTGAAACACAATCGTTTTCCCTGCAAGTCCACCTTCTCGAAGTCCCCAAAAAGTAATTTTTGCAGTAACAGGTGCAAAGAATCTAGCATTTAAAGTCACTAAGTAATCCGCCGAACCCATTGCAGGTATAGTAATTTCTTTGGTAGATAAAACAAAATCAGAATTACCTTGTAAGGTTACATTGTACGTCACAGCCTTACGAGAGGGGTTCTTAAGCTGTATGTTTTTCTTAATAGGATTGCCCAAAACACCAGAGAATTCGATTTTGGCTTTGGCTAGGAGACTTGGTAAGTTCAGGTACAGGTGCAAGACCATCAACATGAGAGCACGACTGGATGACGCGATTTCTCCAACATCTACTTCAAACATTAACCTGATATCTGTCATAGCTGCTTGAAATTTCTCAAAGATAGCATCAGAATCATCCTTCTTCAATGAAGTGTAGCCTACCAATAGCCCACCGAAATGAGCGGTGTCTGGCATATGTGAATGAATTAATTGCAAAAAGGGCACAAGAGAACCCAGATCAGCTGAAAAGTCAGTCACACGCCGCTGAACACCTAAGAGTCTGTCTTCATGGCTTGGAGAGCCTTCATCTTTGAGCTCCATGGCGTGGTTGATGTGATACGAAGTCCAGGCTAAAAGGAGGCTCTCTGCTTGCGTGTAAATATTAGAGCGGCCAAACTCAGGAGGTGTTACAATTTTGCCTTTTTTGCCTTCTTCATCCATCTGAGGCACATTTATACCAGGCATTTTGCAATATTCCGTGAAATTCACACGACCTAACGCATATACTTTAATAGTCTGAATCAATACTTCCATCCAAGCGATTTTGCAATTGATTTTCCAATTCTTTTCCCATCCTGGCTGTCGATCAAGTAAAGTATTGTTATTAAATCGTTTCCCTTCCAAGACTTTAGCATGTGTAGCTTGTGCAGCCATATGCTCTTTAAAATCTAATAAATGAATAGGATTCACGTGTGTCACTAAGGCACCCGCTTTCGTCAGATGTGCAAGCATTGTTTGGTACTTCTTGAGCATGCGTCCAGCAACAGCTGCAACAGAGTTACCATTGTCGTTCGCAGGAGGAGCAGGAGGCTTACCATTTGCCGTGCTGCTGCCACCAGCAGAACCTAATCTGCTGGGTGGCGGTGGCTCCGCGGGGACGCCCGTGGTAACACCTGGAACCTTTTTGCCACTCAATTGTTCGATGCAGCTTAACATCAGGTCGCCGTGCGACTCCAAGATACATTCCGGAAACCTTTCTTCATCAAAAGGAGTTGCCATAGCATTTCTGTTAAGCCATTTAAGAACAAAGCGAGCTTCAGCATCGTTAAAATGCTCGCGAGAATCACTGGGGACGTCCAGATCAATGCCTTCATTCTCATCCATACGACCCAGAGGTGAAGCAGGCAAGTCTAATTTGTCTTTCTTCTCTTTCCCTTTGCCCTTTGCGCTACCTTCACTTGCTTGGCTTGGTTCTGCATCTAGTGTTTTCCCGGCGCGTGCAGCAGAGCGCTGTTTACGCAAAAGCTCTTTTTTCTTGGCATCTGCTGCGCGCATTTCCTGAATATATTTCTTTAGAATGAAATTTGTTGGTTGACCATCCAAACCGATAAATCCATAGTTCTCCGCATATGCAGTCACGAAGTTATAGCTGGTCATAATCGAATTATCTGAGCACCCACTCACTTCCAGGGTAAAGCGTTCACCGTCGTCATCACTAAACTCAATAGAACCAGCCCATGACACAGGTGCAGTGCTTCTACAGGCAATAATAACTCGTACACGTTCTTTGCTAATACCAATATCTTGACCATCTGGAAAAGAAATCTCGAGTGGCACAGTAATAGCAGGAGAGACCTTGTATTTAAGAGTTAACGCTTGATAACCATTGTTAATGATGTCAAAGTGCGCACGACTTGTGACATCAAGAGGCACTGTAGGCAATTCGATATGCTGTGTACTAAAAGTAATACGTGGATACACACCAGAACCGCGCACAAAGACATTGAAATAAGGAATTTTTGGAGATGGCTGATCTGTAATAAAAACTTCTAATCTCTTTGTAAACGTGCCACTTTCTTGTGGTTGGAAAGTCAGACGTATGGGCGTGTTCCCACCAGGGGCAATGTCGCCGCGGATGGGACTGATGAAAAAGGTGGGAGGCACACCATCGTCTATGGCGTTGGACTTATCATCTTCATCTTGTGCCTCACGAATCTCATAAGAAAACCCAGACGCAGTATCGACATTTTTGAAAAACACCTCCATAAAATAGGAGGCTCTGCTCAAGGGATCCCTGGACACTACGCGGTCTCCGAATTCCACAACGCTGCTGCTAATGCCTAGTCGGCTGACTACACTGCTTGCTACGACATTGCAATTAAATTGATTGCCGCCATCCAAACCTAAGATATTCATAGGCAACTTGAAGCTATACGATTTGGCAACTTTTGGGGTATAGACGAGCGATGCTTCGAGAACGGCTCCAGGAACTAAAGTAATTTTCCAAATATTTTCTGTAAGTGGTCTACCAGCAGCAGCTGCATCCTTATCTTCAACAAGGACAACTGTGTTACCTTTAGCATCTGCCTGTGAATTCGACACCTCACTAAATTGTAACGCATTTGTCACACTAGGTTTAAAATCAGGATATTTCTTGAGATGCAACAAGCAACTGGCGGCGATAGTTGATCTGTTAGTTAAAGTCATTGGTGCACGATATTCACTACCGACAGCTATTGTGGGCATGTCCATGGAAGACTGCGCGAGCTCTATCTCTGGTACTACGCTCTCCCCGCTGAGTTTCATGGTAATGGGTTTGTTCCCTCGAATGCTGACGTTTATCATTGAATTGTCGTAAGACATGGAGACCTTTGCAATAACACTAACAGTGCATACAAACTTCTCATTCGGTTCAATAAGACCCCTCTCTGGTGAAACACGAATACCTAAGCGGTCATCAATTGGATCAACAAAGAAAACAGCAGCATTCGTGCCAGTGTTCTTCAAGACCATTTCCTGCTTGTGTTCTGCTCCTACCGCCACCGAGCCAAAATTTAATCTTGACTTTTCAAATACCACTTTCATCGGTGTGACAACGCCTGCTACTGAGAGGGTCTGGTCGACACCTCCAGGGATATGCAGACCAAGCTCTTCTTCGTTGCGCTTACCAACTTGCGGAGTAAAAGTCACTGTAATAATTGCGGTTTGCCCTGGTCCAATTTCACCTTTATCTGGTCTGCATTCAAATGCACCTGCATTCCCCCATAAGAAATCTGCGACAGCATTGCCAGTATTCTTCAGTAGAATGTCTTGAGAGATATGGTTCTCGAGCGAATTCTCACTAAACTGAAAGTCTAATCTCTTTTTGTTCATCTCTAACTCAATGGGGACGATTTCTGCATTGACGATTACAGTGAAAATGTGATGTCCATTTAATTTCC
>JACCDO011708383.1_pt1 | contig 11080 bp, 10 predicted proteins | sample 7446101 | NCBI WGS metagenome assembly JACCDO01 (sample SAMN15323440, study PRJNA562643) | freshwater metagenome | isolation source: river surface water | place: USA:Blue River Watershed | collected 2017-08-16
AAAATATGCAGGCAAGAAATGAGAATGTGGTCAAACAGAAGGAAAAATGGATTGCAACACTTCAAAAAATACATAAAATGATGAATGATATGAAGGATTTGAATGCATTTCATACAGATGAGGGGGAGAGTCTGTTGGCTACAAACATTCAATCTACGGAACTCCCTTACGTTCTTGGTAGACTTGCACATGCATTTGAACGAATTGAGGACTTTCGCAGTAAAAAGATTCCACTGGTAAAAGAATTTAAGGAGAAGATTTTCTCTAGAACAGCAACTGAATTGAATAATAGTATAGGCGGAGGTTCAGGAAGAAATCAACAGTATCAGAAGAAGCTGTTGGAATTTATTGATGCTATTATAAAACCTGTGGAATTAAGTGTGCAGCGTAGAGTCTTTACCAAAAAAGAGAAAGAAAGTAAATTAAAACTCCAAAATGGGAAGTGTACGCTATGTAATGAAAAAATTCTGAAACATCAAGTTTCTGAAGGCGACCATATTGTGGAATGGTCAGAGGGAGGTGAAACAACGTTGGAAAATCTTCAAGTCGTGCATAAACATTGCCATCAGGAAAAAACAAGAACACATCCACCCATTTAATTTCTCATACGGTTTTGAAGTTCTTTCCAAAAGATAATTGGAGCGGACATTCTATAATGACCGACATACCATGTTGGATCCAAGGATTGAATGCCGCGATTCTCTCTACGAGTTAAATTATGCAGGGAATTTGTGGATGTAAGAAGAGCAATTTTTCCAGTTTCCGTATTTTGAAGAGCACCCTTTAACCAGATCTCACCCTCTTCTTCACGTTTCATAACAAGAAGAAGTTTATAGCTGTGCTTTGCAAATGCAGTATCTGGAATCAAGCGATGTTTGTTTTCCAAAGAATGTTCAGCAAATATATATCCTCGGGTATCTTCATTTTCGGGAAGTACTAAGGTTTGGAGTTCTGTTGGTTCTTTTGTGTACTGAAGAATTCCAGGAAGGTCTCCCCAGTAATATTCATTTAGAATACTCGATTTGCGCAACATGGTTACTAAAAACGAAATACTGAACTCTGGCTTCAATTTTAATCAATTGAAAAAAATTGAAGATAATTCTAATGATTATGGTCAATGCGGGTTGTTTTTTTTCAGTTTTCTTTTCGTCTCACCATGAATCCTTATGCTCCTGCTTGGACTCCTCAGACTAAGAAGTCCACTCTGAATCCTTTTGCTCCTGAGTGGATTCCTAATACACCTTCCAACTCCAAGATTCAAGAGTTGGTGACTTTGGCTGCAAGCCCAGAGATTTGGGCGAAACATCGGATCTATCAGATGGACACAAACTACACACATTTGACCGCTGACTTGACGAAGGAGGAGATTCTGGCCGCTGTGCGTAGGCATCCTGGTGTTCTTCAGTTTCTTTCCGAGGAACAGAAGACTTCAGACGTGTGTTGGGCTGCTCTGGCAACTGCGCCAAAACAAGCGGTTAAAGATTATGACTGCAATGGCGAGAACTTCCCTCTGTTCTATGTTCCCATAGAGTATCGTACGGAGGCACTTTGCTTAGCGGCAGCTGCCTGGTGCAATAGGGCTCTCTGGTACTGGCCGCCAGCACTACGAACACGACGTATGTATGAAAAGGTGGCGAAACTGAATCCATCCACGATTACCACAACCATGCCGGAACCCTTTGCTACGCAGCTTGCAAAAAAGCATAGACTACCTAAGCCAGCAACTTTACCCCCAAGGGTAAAAAAACTTCCCGCGTCTAAATAAGAATGTTAGCCCCACCAATTGTACATCAGATTTGGATGCAAGGCTGGGACAAACGACCTGCCAAATTTAATGAGAATATAGACCAGTTAAAAGCCATGAATCCTGAATTTCAGTTTTTGACATGGGACGAAGAAAGTATTGCGATTGAGTGTAAGAAACTTGGGTCAGAATTTGAAGAAAAGTATCGCTCTTTTTCCACCATGATTTCTAAAGTAGATTATGGTCGGTATATCTTATTATATAACTACGGAGGCATTAGTGTAGATTTGGATATGAAACCTCTGCATCCAATTCGTGAAACACCCGAACTAGATACCTATGATTTTATTGTAAGTGGAGGTGCATTTCCATTTGGAAAACTGGGGATGGTAAATAATGCGGTTTTGATTGTGACTGCCAATCATCCATTACTCTTAAAATTTATTCAACAGATTACATATATCAATGTTAAGGAGTCTGACTATTTAACTAAAGAACTTTATGTACATAATACAACGGGTCCTCTAGTTCTATCTCAGTTTATTAAGGAACATAAGGGAATTCATGTGCTGGACCATGTATTTTTTGAACCCTGTTTATCGGTAGACCCGTACTGTAAGGTTCCGAAAAAAGCAATTATGGACCACCAACATGAACTTTCCTGGATGTCAGCCTTTATGAAGTTTCTAGCAAAAATAGGATTTTTTATATTATACAACTGGTATTTTGTCCTGGTATTTGTATTATTCCTAGTATTCTATCAATTTGATTCGTATAAACAAGTACGTAGAAGATAGGCTAGCGGTTATTCAAGGATATAAAAATATTCTTCCCGATAAGAATAAAAATGTCCGGTTCTTTTCCTGAACGATTCGTTAATCCTGATGATAACCGTAAGCCCATTCAGCCCTATGCAATGGTAACCACAAAAACCATTAAATCCTTCAGCATTCGTGTGGTTTCACTGGAACTCTTCACTTCGGTAACAGTGGTTGTATCTCTGTTTGAGGAGTCCGGTGCAATTGTTGAAAACCGTACTATTCGTGTAGAAGGTGATGAATACCTGGCCTGGAATAACGATGATGCATACCTGGTAAACCTGGTAGCCAGCAAACTCGGTTTCACTCTGGCTTAGAGTCCCTAATCCTCGGAAACTTTTGGTGCCAAATAGGCCATAAATACACTTGCTTTGCCAAATTCGGCGGTCACTCGCAAAGGGTTACCGTCCTGAAAGGCCAGTTCCATGGTGGTAGCCATAGAACTGGAATGTTTTACAATCTGTTGGAGATATTTCATACCATACTCCACCTCTATAGTATCACCTTCAAGTGTCATATCACGCTCTTCGGTGGGTTCAAGTGTAAGTTCACCCTCACCCAAATCCCCTTTGACACGCACATGAAATCCACTCTCATCCAAACAAAGTACGGCATTATCTCCGAATCCCGACAAATCCCGAATGATTCCAGCAATATCCGAGGAGCGTGCCTTAATAATGGCTCCATACTCCATTTCCGGAATTTGGACAATATCATCCTGAATATGGAGTGTAGGGAGTTCAAAATTGGCGGAACGGCCTTCGGCTTTAAATGCCACTTTCAGTCTATCCCCCGATTCAGTCAGAGTGATGGATTCATTTCCGGAGCACGTGGTAATTGCTTTACTCAGTACTTGAAGTGAAATACCAATGTCTGTGGCTTTGGTGAATTTCACATATTCACAGTCTTTGTTGGAAAGCAAGAAATCCACGAATCCTACATGACTTGCGTCCATCCCATTCACGCGGATTCCTTCTTCTGAAAATCGGAGTTGTGCCTGCGGTAGAAACTCTTTTAGAGCATCTACCGCCTTGCGAAACATTGCTGCATCTGAAATACGAACTTCCATGGTTTCTATGTGCTAAACTATCGTTCTCCAGCAGGCGTGCTTCATTTTTTATCTGCTAGCCTTACAAAAATGAAACTCCTTTGTTCTGCAACACCAATTACAGAGATGACAAAATTAACTTTGGAACTTTCCCCTAAGTTCAAAATTCCTGCACTGTTTGTGTCAGGGTCAACGAAAGAAAAAGAGGATGCACTCACACTCGGTGCTAAGATTCTTCAGCTTGTTCAGATTGAAACGGCAACCCAGGAAATCAGGGCAGCCGTGGAACGCAAGGAGGCCGAGTTTTCCGCGGAACTTTCCTCGGTAAAAGCTGCCTACGCGGAATCCCAGGAGCAATTGCGGCAAATTCAGAATGTTTTGGAGGAAGTTCAACAGAAATCACGTCTTCAGATTCAGGAGGCGCGGTCGCAGGAACGTGAAGCAGCCATGTTGGAAATTCAGGCAAAAACAAACTATGCGGCTCTGACCCAGGAAGAACTTCAGAAACTCAAACAAGAATACGATGCCTTTCAGCAGAGGTCACGTCAGGAACTGAAGGATGTGGAACGCGAAGCAAGAAGGAAGGAACGAGAGGCGACTTTGTCGGAACTTGAGGCACAACTTCAGAAAGCCCAACAAATTGCCGAGACCGCGGATGAACGCCGCAGATGCTTGGAACTAGCCCGTGATGCCGATATTCAGGCTGCTGAACAACGCGTGAAGGCTATGATGACCGAGGTGATTCGTGTAAGAGAAGAACAGGTTAAGACTACCGAAGGTACGCTTCAGAGTCTTCAGGATGCCTACGCAAAACAAACAGAACAATTGCAAGCATTGAATGATTTCTTGCGTCGCAAAATTACCAATGGAAAGGCCAAAGGTAATGAGTATGAGCTACAGTTTCGCGAAATTCTGACACGAACCTTTCATATTATGGATGATTTTGGCCTTGAAGATAGTAATCGGAATGGGATTGGTCATGCTGGTGATTTCCTAATGAGAATTGAAGGGCGACGAATTATGTGGGAAGTGAAGAATTACGACAAACCAGTACCCAAACAGGAATCCGAGAAATTTCAGCGCGATATGTTGGAACATAAGGATATTCTGGTGGGTGTCATGGTCAGTCGGTGTACTGAAATTACGGGTAAAGCGACACAGGGTGACCGCCATATTGAATTCGTGGAGGGGAAACTGTTGGTATATCTGAGCCGGTTTGAATTCATGGGGGATGAACAGACGACCCTACAATCGCTGATGCCACTTTTCAGAGTGTGGTGGATGTCGCAGCGCGAGGATTCGCAAACGGAACACGTGGAAGAGACCATACGAGAGCTGGAGAAGGTTGTGGGGGAGTTAGCGAAACGCAAAACGGATTGGCGGGTTCATAGGTCGCGCATGGAGGAAACACTGAAATGGATGACGGAGGTAATTCAGGAATCCGAGGATCGCGTGGAGGCCATTCTACGCCGGATTCAGTCAGGCGTCGTGTCAGAAGCGCGAGAGATTCCTGAAGGACTCTTTCGTTCAGAGGCCGTGGACGAAAAAGTGCAGAAAACCATTGGGTGGATTCTGGACGATTATGAACTTTGCTCTGGTTCTGAAATTCGTCTGAAAGATGTGGCGGAGAAACTTTCCGTAAAACGAAAAATTTCCCAGGATGTGGCGAGGAAATATATTTTGGCGGCTTTGATGGATTCCGCCATTCTGAATCAACCTGGAAAGGCTGTTCTGATTAAGGGATTGCGATCCAAGGTCTAATAGTATTTACGTGTTTTATTACGCCGATTACGCCTTCTTCTGGTTCCGCCCTCTTGATTACTATTATTATTCTTACTATTGCTAGCATTGGGTCTGTTAGGTGGTGCTACTCCAATAGGTTTTCCATATTTTTCACGAAATAATCGGGTATAGTAATTTAGAATTTCTTGATGCTCGGTTCTCCCTGCTGCACTGGAATACGTCGCTAAATTGATAGCATGCTGTATTTCTTCAGGATAAAGTTTGGCCGTACATTTAGGAGGAAGTTTTGCGGTATCATTCACCATTGTGTAGGAATTTTTTGTATGTTGCCAACACATTCCAAAATCTTCGGAATTAGGTTTTTCGCAGATATCTTTTATATAACCCATTAGCCTGTCTAAAGCAACTTGTTGATTGGCTCCATCGTGGTTATTTACTGTGCCATTTGCCATACGATGTCTGAACTGAACAATATTGTCATCGTCTCCAAATAATGAATAGGCAGAATTTTTCTTATCCGCGGTTGCATTAGGATAGACTAGAGGAAGCAAATCAGGATTGGCGACATCAGGATATGTTGGAATGGAATAAATATATTTGGGTAATGGAGGCAAGTTAGAAGGGAGAGGAAAGGCTGAGTTGCGAATATTGAATTCTTTATCTGCTTGGATAAGATTTATTTCAAATCGCCTGGGGTCTAAAGGCGCTTCCCACACCGCTTCCACAAGTGTATTAATAGCATTTTCAAACGTCATTGTTCCAACTAGAGTTGGTCTGTTAAGAGAAAGGACGACTTCACGGAATCGCCTGTAGCGATTCAGTTTTTCCCTAATACCGCCTCCACCAATTCCTGGTTTAGCACAATCTGTGGCAAAATAATCACCTCCTCCTATCAAACTTGGTATCTGACTCTCTTTGCTTCCTGGCGTATAAATTGGCTGGAGAGCATAGTGTTTGTGCCCCTTACAGATGCGTCCACAGTTTGTGCACCACTCAAGAACCCGTTTGCGCTGACCTGGTGGAATTTCACGACCTAGTGCATCATAGACTTTTTCATAACTAAAGGCGTTCCAAAGTTTTTTGTGGTAATATCCATTATATCCGGCCTGTTCTACACACGAATGTGTCATGTACATACATGTTCCTGTTTCATGTTCAATGTATTTGAGGCATACAGGACACATAGAAAAAAGGGATTCATTGGGATTTTTAACTGCTAAATTGGAAGCGTGTGTAGTTTGGTGGAAAATTTCATTTGTAAAAGCAATATCAGCCTTGGAAAACCCAGTCCAAAGAATCTTGAATTCGCCGGATCCTAATAATTCCTTCAATTCCTCGTCTGTCGTATAATCCACGGCTTTTTTCCCTCTTGGGTCTGTATAATTTATATCGGCACCTTTTTCTACTATTGTTTTAATCATAGATTTGACCCATTCTTGCGATGCTTTTGTATAGAGTTGAACTGCTTTAATCAGAGGTGTTGAACCGTCTTCATAGGGTTCATTATAGTTTGGATTAAGTATAGACATCAATTTAGGATAAACATGAACAAGTATATGATTTCTTGGATTTAGGAGTGAAAAATCTAAAAAGTCTCTAAAATACTTGTTTACGTTTTTGGAATCATATTTTACCATAAGTCCTACCCCACGAAAATATAAAGCAATATCCCACAAAATTCTTCCTATAGGATCATTCGGGTGTATTAGGTTTGTTAATCGTTTCAAAAGAAAATAAAATCGTGTTCTATTATCAATAGTCAAAGACATTCCTTTCATAAGAAAATAGGATACTCCCGATTCAAAGTCGTTTCTTAAACATATGTCTAAAACATCACCATTTTTTTGATTAGTATACTTCAAATTTGCACCTTTTTCAATAAGAAAATCTAAAATTTCTTTATATTCAGCTAAAAAACTTAAGGAATTATGTTTATCAACAAAATACATCAATACTGATTGATTAGTAGCTAATGCTGGACTCCTTCCAGCACGAGTGAAAGTTTCCGCATCAGTTATTAATTTAACATCTGCTCCATACTTTAATAACAGTTCTAACGTCTTTTTCATATCTTTTATAGAACGGTCAAATATCTTCCAATAAACTGGATAGGGATCATTCCACAGGAAATAATTAGGATTTGCACCCCATTTTAATAGTGCTTCAAGCACTTTGAAGTCTGGTTTTCTGGAAAGTCGCAGACTTAATGGATTAATTTGAAGACCAATGGTTGCATTTACATCAATTGCGCCTGTATTTTTATATTCTTCTAATTTGGCAATATCGGGTGAAGATTTATTTAATTCTTCTGCCCATAGTTTTTTGTAGTCTAGTGCTGGCGCTGCAGGTGCTGCTGCTGATGCTACCGCAGGTGCAGGTAATGCAGGTGCTGCAGCAGGAGCAGGAGTCTGTAAGATTTGCCGAATTGGGCCAGGATTTAGGTGATTCAATAATTGATTTACTAATTGAATTGCAGTTCTACCTTCAGCATCTACTTCATTTGGATCTGCACCTTTTTGCATAAGTGTACGAAGCATATCTATAAAAATTCCTCTGAATTCATTACCACTACCTGCAAACTCATCAATCAATACATGCAATACTGTTTTTCCATTGTGTTTGTAATTGGTGTTCAAAGGTTGTTCCAATAGTGTTTTAAGTAATTCTTTGTGTATGCCACTCATTACTGAGCATAACACGTGTAACATTTTTTCTTTAGGAAATCCAGCATTTAACAATGCAGTCATTAATTCTTTTGCTCTCGCTAAAGGTGAGTCAAAACTAAAATCGCCTATAAATGCATTAATGGTTTGTTCATTTAATGTTGCACCCAAATCTAAATATTTTTTCATTACTTTTGAATAACCATATCTTGTACATAGCAGCAGAATCGTTCCTTGGACCGGATGCTCATAGTTCACATCAATCAATCTTTGATTGTTGGTAATATATTGCAGAATGGGTTGCTCTTCATCGCCTGCATCTTCACCGAACATCTCAAACACCCGTAATGTCTGGGGTGTAGGTTGAGCCATTTCTCTTCTTTTATAGAATAAAAAAGTGAATAGATAGTGAAATTCGTTAGTTTATAATTTAAACTAAAAAATACCGGGAATAAATAGAAATGCCCAGATCAGCATCCAAATCCATATTCAAATCAAAAACTGCAGAGAGTCCAGCACCAAGTTCATCTGTTGTAGTTCAAAAAACGGAAACTCCTGGATTTTTCTCCAATGTTGTACAAGGCTTTGGCCTAGGTGCCGGCCAAAGTCTGGCAATGAATTTATTTCGTTCTCCCACAGAGATCAAACATACCTACCAGACTCCTCCAGATTCTTTGCCAAAGGAGTACGTTCAATGTATGAAAGAATTTCAGAATAATAAGGAGGCGTGTAAGCAGTATTTAGAGTAATTTTAGTCTACAGATTTTGTCAGCCGTTTGCGATGGGTATATACATGACTTGCCAATAGAAGGGGAATGCTAACAGGTGCCGTAAATCCAATCCCGCACCCTATGACTGCTGTAGTACATGGTGTGAAAATCCCACATAGAAATGGCAGTTTGTTATCATATACGAAACGAATACCGGCTATTCCTCCAATAAATCCGCATAGTGAAATACTCGCAACCTGGAAATTACTTCCATTGTACATATTCCATAGTTTCACGGCTCTCTGCATTCTGAAAAAACTATAACGATTGTGAATCACTCCTACTGATTCTCAATTTTTACATACTCCTAGTAGAGAATGAACTTCAGAACCCATGCAAATTATGGAACACTGGAAGCCGGTGAACCCCTACGTATAGAAAAAATGGGACGTGTGTTTGAATGGCAAACTCTGATTGTTCCTCAGGGTTCCACCGTATATCGTGCGGATATGGGTGGCGCCAAAAGTCCATCCAATGCAGTCCCTGCATTTTTCAGTAACAATACGTCCATTTCTGTATATAAACGCGGCAATGAAGCCAATGTGTCAAAGTATAAAACAACTAGAGATATACGTTTGTTTGTAATGACCGTTCAGGCACTGAAAACTCTTCTGGTTATACACCCCGAACTTACTGCAGAAGACAAGGAGTATTTGAAATTGTACTTGAAAGAGCAATCCCAAAATGCAGTGATGCCTATTTATCCTCTAAAAAACCAACACGGATATCTGAATCGTGCAATTGCCTCCATAATTTGCCGCTTAGGGGTGGATGGTTGGATAGTACAACCTTATAAAAAAGGAGAAGCCGGTATGCGAAATTATAGTCTTATCCGGCCGATCGCCGATTATAAACCTGAATTTTTGGTATGTAAATGGACAGACTGTATGGAACGCATTACGACCGGTGGAAAAACAAGAAAGTCCACTCGTAGACTCAGGAAAACACGAAAGCACCATAGTTGAAAGTGGCGCGTTTCGCCACTTTCAATCAGACTTGAAAATGACGACAATTTATGGAAATCTCCAACTGCCTTTGCGGTTGGAGAACCACAATATGCGTCATATTTCAAGGCTGGTAGGGAAGCCAGAGATTGTAAATGGCGAAATTTGTCGCCATTTACAACTCTGCTTTCAATCTCTGGATGCTTTGTCTGACTTGAAATATAATTTCAAGCCTGGAAAGCACTAAGCCAATGTCGTCTGTTTGGATATAGGAAATACAATATGAAGTATAGGAAATAGCGACTTTGTAAGAGAATGCTGAATATCTAGACTTGGATACACCGCTTTCAGTTGAGTGACGAGTAGTATACCAAGGCGATCCTGTTCCGAAAACGTGGCATCTAGAGTCTTAAATTCAGGATAGCAGGAGGAAACAATATAATAGAAGTATTCTGAATAAGTGGAACGAGTATTCCCATCACTGTTTGGCATACTGTAGAACACAGGATATTTTTTAAAGTTGGTCAGTTCATTTTCAGAACAGGAGGTCGTAATTTCAGCACCAATATATCCTTTTTTAGCGGACTCATAAATGGATTGCGCGATTTTTGTAAACAATTTCAGAATCGTATTCTGAAATTGTGTTTTATGGTAGGCTTCTCGTCCCTGAATTTCCTCTGGTGTAGCAGTAATAGTTGTTCCTTCATTATACCGGACTTGCAAACAGTCAATAAATTCTTTTTCTATGTCAGCATCTGGAGGAAGAATTTTCATTTCACTTTTCACTTTCGTATACATCAATGTTTTGTAAGAACTATCCGTACTATTGGATGGATTTTCAAATGTTTTTTTATCGTTGTCCAGATAAAATTCATATTCGTATTGGGAGGGATTTAGTTTATACAAATAATATTCGTGAAAATACTGTAGATAATGATAATTCCGTATAACATATAATTTATTGTTATAGCGAACTATAGTCCCAGAAGCCGTATAGGAACCTGTTAACCTCTCTTCTGCAGCGAGATACTTGACATTTATTTCAGACTCTGATTCAGACTCTGAATCCGAATTCTCTTCTCTTTCGCACTGCATTCTTTATAAATTACCATAATTCAGAATCCTATTCTCAATTTTACACAACTCCCTACAAAAATTGAAGGGCTTGGTAGCATAGTATATCATCGTGTCAGTGTTTATCGCTTATTTTATTTTTCAGTATCAGAATGGCTTCTTTTGTTCTTGCGAAGGTGGGTATTAATTATTGGGGTGGCAGTTCTGGTCCTAGTTCTTGCCGTAAACTTCAGATTACGGAGAGCGAAAACTGCTATGAGATGGAGGAGTCGCTGG
>JACCDO011738485.1_pt1 | contig 11080 bp, 12 predicted proteins | sample 7446101 | NCBI WGS metagenome assembly JACCDO01 (sample SAMN15323440, study PRJNA562643) | freshwater metagenome | isolation source: river surface water | place: USA:Blue River Watershed | collected 2017-08-16
CAGTGCCACTGACCAATGGAAATGCTGATCTAATACAAATTGCACACGCCTTGATAACTGTATCAGGGCAAAAGGGGGAAATGCTAGTGTCAATGACACCAAGCAATGGAAATGGTGAAGCGATTAAACCAAAAAGCGTTGCACAAACATTAGCACAAATTATAATTGAAATGATAAAAATATCTGGTTCAAGTACTGCATCATCATTTATTTCACAATTAGCTTCAATACCTTCAAAATCGTCATTTTCTTTGTCGTGGCCTTCAATGCCTTCAAATTCGTCATTTTCTTTGCCTTCAATTTCGTCATTTTCTTTATCAATGCCTTCATTATTTTTACCATTTTTTAAAAGATCATTATCAAAAATAGGAAAAAATATTGATAACAAAGATATAAATGTAATATCTGAATCAAAAAAAATAAAATCGACCGAACGACCATTAGACATTGTAAAGTTCGAAAAATACATACTAATTCTAACATTATTATTAGAAATAATAACAAAATATGTAGAATTTACACGTAACAGTTGGATACCAAAATATAAGATAGACGATGAAATACATTTTGTGCCCGACAAACAAACATATAAAATCCTAGATATAAATAAAGATGGAAAAACGTATGACTTAAAATCTTATGATCCAAATATTGAAAATAAGCAGGAAAAAAGTGGCATTATAATAGATTCATACTCATATTTATTGACAGAAAAAATTAATTATACACTAGACGATGTTTTTAACTTGGTATTACGTCGCATAAATAGTATAATAAAAGAAATACGAATGATATTAGGTCAAAATATAAATGCCGAAATGCTCGATGAAATAGTAAATATGTTATTTTTAACTCAAGATGTATCGAATGAAACGAATGAACCAAATGAAACAACCTTGCAAACAGGTGGAACAGATGAAAAGGTGAAAGAGTATGAAAATACAACAATTGGTAATAATGAAAAAGATATAACAAATATAAATGATAAATCGGTAGATAAAATGATAGATGAAATAGTAAATCTTTTATTAGTTTCTGAGTCCAAGAAATCGAAATCGTCGAGATTAGAAGAATTATTTTATGATATTATAATTACGGAGATAATTGAAGTATTTATCAATATTCAATATAGAGACGATTTAAATAAACCAATAGAAGAATTTTTTAGAGAAAGATATACAAAATATGATTATAATGAAGATGAATTGATAACATTATTAAGAAATATATTATCATCTATGGAAAAAACTATTCAAGGAACAACTATAACAGTAGTAAAATCTGAAACAGTAGATACAGAAGAAGGAGAAGAGGAAAAGAAAAAAGAGGAAAAGAAAGAAGGAGAGGAAGGAGAAGAAGGTGAGGAAGAGGAAAAGAAAAAAGGAAAAGAATCATTATTTAAACCACCATCGATTGATAAACAAATAGATTCAGGTGCTTGTGCAGGAATAATAATAAATGAAAAACAAAATTTAATAGGTAGATTAGATGATAAGTGTTTAATATATAATACAGAAACACAAGAAACGAAAGAGGTAGATGCACCAGTAAAATAAAGATAGGATATAAAAACGATATAAATATATTTTGGAAAATATATTTAGATATGGAAAAAAAATTTTTATTTGCGAATATAAGGATACCAATAGAAGTCAAACCAAATGGATCGATAGAGCCATTGAAAGAATATATATCGATAGATTTTGTAAAATGTAATGAACTACCCAAGAAACCAGAAAAAGCAGTAAACAATGAATTTGTAATGAATTCTATACAGCGTATAATAAAGACGGATATTATACAGAATAATGTAGAAACTCAGACTGAATTTCCATTGTTACAAGAAGAACGACAAGAAGAACGACAAGAAGAAAAAGAAGAACCAATCATGGTTCTCAAGGAAGAAATAAAACAACATATAAAACCGAGAATAAATACATCATTTAAATCAAATCCAAGACCATTACATAGAACTACCCAAAAGAATTATTAATCACGAAGTGGGCGTTGGTTTGCATCGATGACTAAGTCCGAAGGGATAATCAAGGGGGTTTTATCGATAATCGATAAAGATTTCAACGAATAAATTTCAGGACGTACCTCAGGTTGTGGATTCACCAAATTCGTGGAGCCAATACCACGTAGGAAGCTTTCGATATCACACGCATTACCCGATAAATTTTCAGAGGCGACTCTTCCTTGGACGAGACCATTACCGGGGAAATAACTTTCCGTAGGAACACCATAAGAGCTATAAGTATTATAATTTACGTGGGATTGATTTAATGAGGATTCTAATTTATAATCACCGGGAGTATTACGATTACGGGTGCTAGACATTTTATCTTATACAATACTATAATATAAAATTTTTATGTCAGTTTTCGTTTTAATTCAATATAAAATACATTTGTTTCATTGAAATTGCTAGGTTCTCGAAAGAAAGAGACTAAACAATAATGGAAGACTTCTAAATAGTCATAAGAAAACAAGACGGCTTGACCCATGGTTAGATCTTCGGAAATAAGACGTGCGGCCGCCAATAAATAAAGTTCTCGAAAAAGAGGATGTTCTCGAGTACCTTGAAATAGTTGTTCCATGACTCTATCGATACAAGAATCATCAAAGTCCATTTCATCACGGCTTACCTCATCGATATCAGAATCTAAATCGGGCAGGGGTTTCATAAAGAAAAGGTCTCGAATGGTTTGTCGATATTCGAAATTAGTATGATAGTTTGGAGACATAGACCAATTATATCCAGGAATAGTGGAGGTCATAATAAAGAATAATATAAAGACTAGTAGGAAGCATTTATATTATTTTATGATTAGGATAATTATAAGCGGGTATTGGCACCACCACGAACCCATCCATCAAGGGCGGCTTCTTGAACGGTATAAGCAGGATTATTGACACGTTCTTCCATTTGGCTATCGGTAGGATACATCACATATTGACCGAAAGATTGTTCCATAATGGTAGAGACACTTTTCTTATCACTGACAAGTTCGCCTTGTAAAAGTTGAGATTCTAAAACAGGATCACAACTACCTTTACCTAAATAAGGGATAGTTAAGAAAGGACGTGGATTCAGTTGAAGTTTATCTAAAGGACGTTGTTGTTCGGTTTTTAAAGTAAGGAAAGATTCGGCATCGACGACGGAACCATTTAATCCATTACCTAGAGCAGTGCCGGTCATAACCATCGTAGGTTGTGCGCTGGCGAATTGAATGGTAGAGTTGGCAGGTTGAGCACTATAAAAATCAGAAAGAGTATGATTCGCGAAACGGGTATTATATAGATTTTTTTGAGATTGATCAGTTGAGTCAGTACCAATACGACCCAAATTATGAAACATAAATGATGACATTTTATTATATTATAGTATGATAAGAAAATATCAGCGAATACTAAATAATTATTTTATCATTCTTTAAAAATTCTTTATAAATTCTTTTAAACATTGGTATGTCGGGATAAATTACGAGCACAAGCGAAACGGTTACCTTCTTTACAAGAAACCATACTACCATAGCAGAAATCAGCAAAAGCTTGTTGGTCATTAGGGATAGTGGTATTCGGATTACTACTAAAAGGTCGTAAAGATTGTTCAAATACAAATTGTTCTCCTAAATCTTTGAATAATTTATCGGCGATATCTGGTTGGTCGGGATTGGCTTCACTTACCAAGGTCATTGCGCTATTTAAAATAGAATTATTAACGTTTGCATTAAATGCAGGTGGAGCGGGTTTTTTATCAACGTTATATTCATAGTCGGTCATTAAAACATTACTAAATGGGTTGCTAGAGGAAGGTGTATCAAAAACAGTAGCAGAAGTAGGAATATTATTTTGTGATAAATAATCGAGTGCAGGGTTCTCGAAATTTTCTTTTAATTGGTTGACGATTTTTTTGGATTCATTCTTTTCGTTATCTTTTTCGTGGTAATAATGGATTAAAAAGATAGCACCGATAGTGATAGCGGAAATGATAAGTAATCGAAAATTTTGTGAAAGTGCAAATCCGATAATGGTTAATATGATAACTGTACGAGTAATAGCGTTTAATTTTTGTTCATATGTCATAGGTTCAATCGGAAAAAATTCGAGAATATATTGAGGTTGGAAGAGAACATTTGGATTTTTAGACCAGAATGGAATCGTTTCTTTTTTCTCAATATTTTTATTATCATTATCGGTATCATATTGTGTTAGATTCGTATCAGCCATTATAGATTTAATTTGTGTAGTATCCATTTATTATATTTATATATAATAAAAAGTATATATTGTTCTCAAATAAGCCACTATTTTTCTAAATTAGTTTGAGATATATTTTGAGGTTCTCGAGATTTTAAACATTTATTATCGATTTCAATGGTATCGCATTTTTCCGTATCTGGAATAATTTTGAGAACACATTTGGATTTGACACCATACAGTGGTTCAGTACATCCTTTTTCGATATTTTTCTTTAAAGTTCTCTGTTTTTTTTGAGTGAGACAACGCGCACGGAAATGTTCATAACGTTCTCGTACATCTTCATAAGATAATCCGGATTTTTTACATAACATTTTATTGACTAATTCGTGGAGGTCATAGATGTATCGAGAGAAGGTTTCTCTATTTTTCATATGAGACATAGTAAGAGGTAGTTGTTTCAAATTTTTCTTAAAGTTCTCGCGACATTTACCGCAAGGGAGAACATATTTCAAAGAGAGGATGAATTCACGGTAATTTTTTTTGTTTTCAACTGTCGGATTTACGGGATAATTAAAGGAAATGGTATGAAGGGAATGCCAGACATTTGGTCCCCAAATTTTGGTAAGGAAGCCATCGGGACTATGATAGTCTTGAGGAGTAAAAATATAGGATTTTTTATTTTTTCTGGTTTTATTTTTTCTGGGCATTTTCTGAATAAAGGTCTATAATAGAATGATAAAAAAAGTCTTACTAAATAAATATCGTCATACTAAATTCTATACATCAGAATCGATAAACCCATCTTCACCCCAATCGGCAAACCGTGGAATATTACGAGGATGCCAAATGGTCATCATAAGTTCTTCTTTGAATGTATTAATGCGGTTCATTTTATGGGATAAATAAAATTTTTCGAGTTTCCACCCATATTTTATTTTGAAATATAGCATTTTGAATTTATTCAGTTTATGAATATTTTTGGGTTTGATGAATTCTGGACTTACTTCAACATATTGGGTATAATCCGGTCTAAAATAAGTTAAAAAGGGGCAATAATCATCGAAGTGATAAATCATATTATTTGTATCACAATTGATGTTATATACGCTACGTGGTAAATAATCAAGACGTTTTATAAGAGTATTTTGACAATGAAGAATCTCTAAAACAGGAGGTAAGAAATTGAGTAGTTGAATAGGATTGTTTGAGCAATATAAGAATTTAATGGTTTTTGGAATTTTATCTAAGTTCTCGATTTGATTCGAACAACATTTCAATATAGTAAGGTGAGGAGGTAAATGTGTTAATGTAGTGATACGATTATTTGAACAATTCACTGAATTTAGTTTTGGAGGTAGATTATCTAAAGAGGTCAATAAATTATTCGAGCAATTTAGATAATCCAAGTCGGTGGGCAAATGATCTAAATGACGAATCAAGTTGTTTTTAGCATAAAGCCATTTCACCCCTCTGGGTAATGAATCTAAAGAAGTGATTTCATTATTGGCACAATGAAGGAGTTTTATAGAAGGTGGAAGACCCACTAAAGAAACCAAATGATTATGAGAACAATTTAAGTAATATAAATTCGTATATTCGGATAGGTCAGGTAGCTCGTGAAGGCCTTGACCAGAGATATTTAGTTTTGTGATTTGGGATTTATCGGTAATAAGTGTCATTTCATTGATTACTTTTGAATATGGTGGCAAAAAGTAATCAATTTTCCAATTATGTTAAAAAATATTTTAAATCGGATTTATCGGGGCCATTGATATGAACAAAGAGAGGGTTTTTACCATTATACGTAGCGCTTCGACCATCCCAATGGATATCATCGATAGAGATTCCGGCAGTATTTAAAAAAAGAGAATTTTTATAATCGAGAGTAATGAGGTTCGATTTATTGAGGAATTGTAAAGTCCAGAAGAATTGGTCATCGTGTTTATCATTGTATTTATAAGTTTCCATACATTTACGAATAGCCCATACACGTCCAATGAATAAACCACTATTCAAGTAAGGGAATTCGGTATCACGATAAGTATAATGACAATCTAAACGAGGGTCAGGATTACAATATTTTTCACAACCGAAAACAATAGGTTTATTTAAATGTATATATCGTTTAATAATTTCATCTCGAGAACCACCATAAATGACATCATATGCATCGGTAAAGAGAACAATATCATCTTCATTTAATTCAGGGCGCATAATGAACTCTTGAACTTCTTTTAATTTGATACCGAAATTGCCGGTAGATTGCCAACCGATATTACGATTTTCGTGTGTTCCAAGAACGATCACAGTTTCATTTTGTAATTCGGTTCGTCGTATAATATTATCAAGAACAACGTGAGGTTTAGTAGCAATAGTAATATAAAAGAATCGATTATTCATTATAGTATTATAACAAAAACCTTTATATTTTATTTTAGTAAAGACAATTTAGAGAACTTTATGATATAAGTTAAAATGAGTATAAAAATATATAAATTGAATATATAATGGCGAATATAGTAGAAGTATTACAACGATATATAGCACCATATACCACATATATAATAGCGTTCATCGTGTTTATTATTTTTATAATAGCGGCAAAATATGCTTATGATACATATTATGTGAAACAAAAGAATGATAAAGATGCGGTATTTAAAGATGTGGCAAATGCCAATAGACAGTCAACCGATGTAATGATATATTTTTTTAATGTAGATTGGTGTCCGCATTGTAAAAAAGCGAAACCAGAATGGGATAAATTTAAGAATAAGATGAATGGTAAGGAAGTGAATGGTTATAAGCTAAATTGTGTAGATATGAACTGTACAGACGAAACAGCGGAAATCACAAGAGTTATTAATGAATATCGTATAGAAGGATATCCAACAGTTAAGATGTTGAAGGATGGAGAGCAAATCGATTTTGATTCAAAAATAACGACCGAATCGTTAGAGGTGTTTGTAGAAACGATGGTATAAGCGAAGCGATTGATAAGCGAAGCGATTGATAAGCGAAGCGATTGATAAGCGGATCAGTAAAATATGTATTAATAAAATTCATATTTTATGAAATAAACATACCTAATTTAGGTTGGCCGCGTTTTTTCGTATATGGCATACTATTACTAGGTGGTTTATATATGTCTTGATTTAAAGTTGTGCGCGGTCTATTAGAATTATTGGAAATTGCTACTGGTATCCTACTTGAAAAATCAAAAGGAAGACCATTAGATTTCTTCAATGGCGTAAATGGAACATTACCCTTTCTTAAATCGTGAGTCGTATTGAATTCTGATTTCGGCTCGTTACCAGTAAAAAAACTAGCGACATTGATAAAGCCATTCGATTCATCAATATTATATTCTAGACCATAAATCGAGTGAATTCCTTCTTTTGTATCACTCATATATCTATCAAACTCTTTACGATTCACAATGCGGGTTACAGAGTCTTTTATATGACAAATATTCGGGTCAAATGGAGGGTAAAACTCGCTTCTATCGATATGAATTTTGGCATCCATAGCACGTTTTTGTAAAAGATTATCTTCATACCCCCAAGACCAAAAATTAGGAAATCCCGAAATCTTTTCAAAATCCCCGGCTTTGATAGAAAAAATACCACCGAGTGAATTTTGAAAGCCATAAAAATGTTTAATATTATTAAATTCGGTTTCATAGTTCAAAAAGTTTTTATAATAAGGCATTGTATCAATATCATTAAACACGAGAGTAATCTTTTTATAATCCCTTGGGTATAACTTTTTGATAACTAAGAAGCCAATATTTTTCATCGCACCACGGTTGAAGTCGCGTTTATCGGTTTGGTGAACATAGTATATTTTATAATCATTCATAGGTATATCCTCCAAAATATTTTGCATATGTTGTGAAAAAAATTTATATTCTTGTTCTCGGTCTCTATACGGAATAATAAAAACGAATTTCGGAACAACTGTATCACAAGTAGTATTATTTGATATATCATTGGGTACACAAGGCATAATATTATCAGAAGGGTCACCAGGAAGATGAGGTCTAGGAGCACCTGGACATAAAGGTCCGTGTTCAATGGTTTTATCATTTGGGTCACAGCTACATATATGATTTTCTTCAATAGTAATAGTAATATTCTCTTGTGACATTAATATAACGAATTCCTAAAATATACATATATATTATTTCCATATACACTTGTAATTACACTTGTAACAATCGCAATTAATAATATTTTTCCAAGATACATTGAGGAATCATTTTATCCTTAATCGTTTCCAGTTTTTTAAAACATTTATTGATAGTAACTTCACTTACTCCACTAATATTTTTAATATCCAATTTGGTAACATTAAGATTACAATTGAACGCAATGAAGTAAATAATACCGGCCGCAATGGCGTGAGGAATGTTATCACTAATAATATTTTGTTGTTCGACTTTATTAGCTACGAATTTGGATAACATAGTAAGCTCACTATTAAAATTGAGACGACTACAGAAACGGTCAATAAAAGAACTAGGTAATGTGATACATAAATCGGTTTTCTGTGAGGTTTCTACATTACGTTCAATATTATGTAATATATTTACAGCCATCGAGCATCCATTGGTGGCACTGGTTTTATCCAATTTAAATATTTCGGCAATTTCGTGAGCATTACGAGGGCAACCATTTAATCTACAAGATAAATAAATGGATGCGGCTTTAATACCATCACGGTTCATACCACGAAACATTTTTTGTTCGGAAATATCTTTATGTATAATCATAGCATCATCGATGAATATTTTGGGGATGCCGGCATTTTGAGCCATGGTGGTGATGAATTGGAATTCATCATAGAGAGATTTTTCTTTATGAGGCATAGCTTGCCATTCCGTCCATTTACGAATTTTCTTCATTTCATAGGATGAATTGGTGCTACATAATACTTTACAACCAAAGGAAGATTCGACTAACAGAGGATTGATTGGGTTACCACAACGAGTAGGATCATTTGCATTTTTATCTTCAGCCCCATAGAAACGCCATTCGGGAGAATAGTCTAAAGTATCTTTATAAATGACCCCACAAGATTTATTCGTACAAGTAGGAAAGCCGATATCCATAATCATTAAGGGTGAATCACATAAATTACACATATCAATTTCATTATTTATTTTAGAGTTATATAAGCATTCGATATCAGAGGGTTCTGAATGATTGATTTCTTTTAAGTCGGAATCGAATATATCCCATAATTTGGCTTTATTTTCCGAAGACAGAACATTTTTCTTTTTTTTGGTTTTATTATCGTGTTTAACTAGGCGTTTAGAATCAAGATTAGAATCATTTTCTTTTAGCATAGGTGTTTGTACATTTTGTATAGAAATATTCAGGGGTAGTTTTACCTTAATTTTGATTTTATATTTATTATCAGATATTTGCATAGATTTCTAATAATAATAGAATATTCGTTTTATGTTTGTTCAATTTTATAATGAAATCTTCTTTTCCAATTTTTCAAACATATCTTGATTATATACTAAATTACCGGTGGGTTTATATTGATTGATAGGAGTATATTGGCGTTGGTCTTTTTTAGCATCGGTACCCTTATCATTTAACATTCGTGAATTCATATCCGTTTCGTCTTCTTCTTTTTTGGAAATGATATTACCCTTTTCATCGATGACCATACCTGTTTTTTTCTTCACTTCGGATCGAACATAAGAAGGTACCCAGTTTTTCCAAGAAACAAACAGAGTGTTCGGATAAACAAAGCGTACTTGGAAGCCGTTTTCTTCCAATTTTACGACTAAATATCCTACACAATCACCTGTTTTATAACAGGGTTCTCCGAAAATGTATTCAGGAACTGTGAACCAAATATGTTTATCATTGACTTTGGTACGGGATGTTGTCATAATACGTTTATGGATACGATTGAGAATTTTATTAAAAATAGAGACTTGTTTGAGATCACGTTTTTGATTTTTTTCGTATAGGTCATCGATGTTTATTTTACGATTGGCTTCTTCATCATTTACAAATAAAAAAGAGGACATTTTATTTTATTGATAGAAAAAAATAATAGGATAATATTGCATTATAGAAACAAAGAATTTATAAAATTATCGATATATGCATTTTCATTAATCATACACATTTTGTTATACAAATCATTACTTATAATTTTGGGTGTTTTTTCTTTATGCGAAATTATAGTATCATAACATTCAATCCCGGGTATTACGTCGATAAATTTTATAAAATTATGTGGTTTATCTAATGTATCATATTCAGATATATGTTTATTACTTCTTAGATTATTCATTTCGTGTATAATAGGAATAACATTACCTAATCTATCTATGTCTATTATATTATCATCCCAAATTGAGCTAAATGGGCAAATGTGTTCTAAACTGAAGAAATTGTCGAGTAAATTTGTAGGAACATTACATTTATAATAATAGAACAATAGTGTTTTTTCAAAGAATTTTCGGGATCTTCGTTTATCATTTTTCTTATTACCATTTTCTAAAAATCGTTCATCAGGGCTATAAGATTCGTCGATTAATATTTGTATTACATTATGCATTTTGTCCTTGGTTATATTTTCACAAATTTTATTAGGTTCAACCAATAATTGTTTAGAGATAGAATCAATAAATGCTCCACCAGCATCGTGATGAATAAAATTATTTATTTTATGACAAGAAAACAATTCTTTATCTTTAATATCATTTATAAAAAGGTGATATAGAATAGCTTTTTCAACAGAGTTAATGATATTTAAATCAATATAATTTTTATTATAATAACCTATAATAGCAGATAAAATTAGAAAGATATTATTCTTTTTGATAGTACCCAATTTTTTTTCA
>JACCDO011919157.1_pt1 | contig 11080 bp, 9 predicted proteins | sample 7446101 | NCBI WGS metagenome assembly JACCDO01 (sample SAMN15323440, study PRJNA562643) | freshwater metagenome | isolation source: river surface water | place: USA:Blue River Watershed | collected 2017-08-16
CCTCATCTCCGTGTACAACATTCCCCCCGCCGTTGCGGCAGCAACCGGCGGTTTGACTTCCCCCACCCACCCCGGCGTGCCGGAACCCTCCGCTCCGGTTATGCCGGCGGTGGGTGGGGATCTACCAACGTTCCGCAGCTTGAGGCGCAGCTGATGTCCCTCTCGGCAGCACCTCGAACGGTAGGCGGACCACTCGCCGCTTCTGGCCGCGAGCTGGCCGACATGCTTGGCGGCGAGCTACTCGTTGACGGCACCCAGCCGATTCGGGGATGCGCAGTTGATTCGCGCCGTGCCACCGCGGGTCAACTCTTCCTCGCCCTCCCTGGGGAGCAGACCCACGGTCTCCACCATGCCAACGAGGCGCTGCGTGCCGGTGCGACGGCGATTGTTGTTGAAGTCGGAGAGTCGACCGCTGAGATTCTGCAGGCACTGGCCGAAGTGGAACTCGCGGTGCGGGCTTCAGGCGCTTCGCTGATTCGCGTTGAGAACGGGCGTGTTGCCCTCAGCCGTGCGGCTTCGGAGTGGCGCAACCGATTTACGCTTGAGGTGATTGGGGTCACCGGGTCGGTGGGGAAGACCACCACGAAGCAGCTGATCGCCGCCGCCCTTGGGGGCGAGTCCGCCGGCTGTGCCGCCACCCCAGGGAATGCCAACAACGAGATCGGACTGCCGATGTCGCTCCTCAACCTCCCCGATGGAACGGTGCGATACGTCGCCGAAATGGGGATGTATGTCGAAGGCGACATTCGGGCGCTCTGTGCCCTGGCGCGCCCACGCATCGGTGTGGTTACCGCCATTGATGCCGTACACGCAGAGCGAGCAGGGGACCTTGATGCCATTGAGCGCGGCAAGGGTGAGCTTGTTGAGGCACTCCCCTCCGATGGCTGGGCACTCCTTGCCGCCGACGACCTGCGTGTCGCTCGACTTGCCGCGCGAACGCCGGCGCGCATCATGACGGCCGGTCACGCCGCCACCGCCGATGTGCGCATCGTTGACGCAGCACTCAATGAGGCCTCGGGTCACACCCTCGTTACCCTGCAGATCCGCGCGGAAACCGTGCGTGTCGACCTGCCGCTCTTTGGGCTCCATTTCGCCAAGGCGGCAGCGCTCGCCGTCGCCGTGGCCGATCGTTGCGGCATTGCGCCGAGTGAGGCAGCGGCCCGGCTCGCCGCTGTGCAGCTGCCATCAGGACGCGCCACGGTGCGCATGATGTCTGGCATGCGCGTGATTGACGATGCATACAACGCCGCGCCTTCCAGCATGACCGCGGCACTCGCAACCCTTGCCGCCTGCCGACCACATCGCTTCGCCGCGCTTGGTGCGATGGGAGAACTTGGGTCGTACGCCGCCGACGCTCACAGCGCTGTCGGACACGCGGCCGCAACAAGTGGCCTCGAACTGCTGGTTGTCTTTGGCGCAGAGGCCGACGGCATCGCCGAGGGGGCACGGGCCGGAGGTATGCCGATCGAGAAGATCATGCGCCTCAGCAGTGACGCAGCCGGAATCGCTGCTGCGGTTGGGCTCCTAGGCGACATGGCTTCGCCAGGCGACACCATCCTCGTCAAGGCATCGCGCTCGGTAGCGCTGGAGCGACTCGTTGACGGGCTTGCCGCCCGCTGGAGTGAGGAGGCGAAGTGATTGTCATCGTGCAGGCGCTCGTTCTTTCATTTGTTTGTGTCTTTGTCTTGATGCCGACCTATCTGCGCCTCTTGAAGTACGCGGGATTCGGCAAGCGCGTTCGCCGCGAGTTTGGACCTGATTGGCACATCGTGAAAGAGGGGACACCGACAATGGGCGGACTCCTGTTGATGGTCATTGTGATTCTCCTCGCCCTCCTCCTTGATGCTGTCGACGCATCCACCTATGCCGTTCTTCTTGCGCTGCTCGGAGTTACCCTCCTCGGCGCATTTGATGACTGGTTGAATGCGCGTACCGGTGTTGGCATCTCAGCCCGGCAGAAGCTGCTCTGGCAGACCGGGGTGGCAATTATCTCCGCGATCTATCTGCAGCAGCACTTCGCCTTCAACTCGCTTGTTGTGCCCTTTGTTGGAGAGGTACCGATCGCACCGATTCTCTGGATCATCGTCGCCGTAGTTGCCATTGTGGCGACGAGCAACGGTGTCAACCTGACCGATGGCCTTGACGGCCTCTCGGGGGGCACCATGACCTTTGCTTGGATTAGTTACATGGTTATCGCACTCCTCAACGCGCCAGGGCAGGTGAATCTTGCCATTGTCTGCGCGCTGATTGCCGGCGCCCTCGTCGGATTCCTCTGGTTCAATGTGCACCCGGCGAGCGTGATTATTGGCGATGCCGGCGCACTCGGATTTGGCGCCGCACTCGCTGTGACCGGGCTGGTCACAGGCCACGTCCTGCTGCTCCCGCTGATCGGCATCATCTTTGTGGTTGAAACTGGTTCGGTCATCCTGCAGGTCGCGAGCGTCAAGCTCACCGGCAAGCGGATCTTCCTGTTCACGCCGATCCATCACCATTTCGAACGGCTCGGTTGGGCGGAGACGCAGATCACCTTCCGATTCTGGGTCATTGGTGCGATCGGTGGCATCCTCGGCATCGTCACCTTCTTGGCAACACGAGGGCAAGGGTGAGCAGCACCGGCCTCACCCTAGAGGAGCTTGAAGCGCCAGCGATTGCGGCGGGGAGCCTGCGCGGGCGCAACGTCCTGATTCTTGGTGGGGGGCGTACCGGCCAGGCAACGGCCGCCTTTGTCGCTGCGGCGGGCGCGAACGTCACAGTGCACGACACCGACAGCATCGATCGTGTGGTCGGCGCGGCGGAGGCGTTTGGTGGCAGCGCAATTCGGACCTCGTTCGGCGATGCAGAGAACCTCGCGCCACTACTCGCTGCAGCGGATCTCGTTGTGCATAGTCCCGCGGTAACGCTGGGATTCCCAACGGTGCGCCCCGCTATTGAGCGTGACCTCCGCGATTTTGCCGCTCGAGCCATCGCGCTGACCGGGGAGAGGGGCACTCGCGGTCCAGTCCTGATCAGCGAGCCAGAGTGGGCACTTCGCCTCTTGGGGAGCCGCTGGCGAGTTGGCGTCACGGGAACGAAGGGGAAGAGCACAACCTGCAACCTCATTGCGACGATTCTGGCGCGTGATCCATCAGGCCCAGTGGAACTTGGCGGCAACAACGGCAAGCCACTCATCGGACGCGCGGCGACGCTCCCTGCTGAGACGCGCGTGGTCATGGAGCTATCAGAGCTACAGCTCCCATCGCTCCACTCAGCCGTTGATGTTGGCGTGTTTACGAACGTAACCGTGGATCACCTTGATCGGCATGGCACCGTTGGTGCCTACCGCAGCGTCAAGCGTCTTCTTGCTGACCGCATTGCGGATGACGGGGTGATGGTGGTCAATCTCGACGATCCGGTGGTTGCCGCGTATGCGGGAATCGGACGCGTTGAGACTGTGGGGTATCGACTGAGCAGCCCAATCCCTGGTGGAGTCGGCATCGTTGATGGTTGGATCGTTGCCGCGGGCGTTCTGCGCGCTCCACGATTTGGTGGCGGCGCCGCTGCGACAGGGCCTAGCGGACGCATCATGCCAGTCGGCGAAATCGCACTTCCCGGAGAGCACAGCGTGAGCAACGTGCTTGCCGCGGTGAGCGTGGCGCTCGTTGCGGGTGTAGCGCCAGACGCGATCCGTAGCGCGGTGAGTTCGTTCACTGGAATCCCACATCGACTTGAGACCGTCGCAGTGATTGATGGGATTCGCTACGTCAATGATTCGCAGGCAACGCAGCCCGATGCCGTCGCCGCTGCGGTTCGATCGTTCCCGAAGCCACTCGTACTCATCGCAGGCGGTCGAAGCAAGGGTCTCGACCTTGTTGACCTTGCGCCGATCGTCGCCGAGCGATGCTCCGCAGCGGTGGTCATGGGGGAGTTGGCAGATGAACTTGAGGCCCTCTTCCGCTCCGCAGGGCTGACGCGCATCGAACGGGCGACGAGTGTGGAGAGCGCAGTTGAAGTAGGAACAAGCGTGGCGCAAGAGATTGGCGCAGCGAGCCCAGATGGGATTCGCGCGACTCTGTTGCTCAGCCCGATCGGCTCCAGTTTTGATATGTACAACAACCCATTCGGCGCGCGGGGTGAGGCATTCCGCGCCGCCGTGCTGGCACGCGCAGAGGCGCAGCGATGAGCCGACTTGTGCGCCAGGCGGGCGCGACCCGCACGTCTGGAGCTCGACCAGCGAACGGGGGTGCGCAGCAGCGAGGCGGATCAGCTCGCCAACGGATTGCGAGCGCGCTACGGATTGAACGACCCGGTGAGGATAAGGCGATCCTCTTCCCTGCTGTGGTCCTGGTTGGGATCGGGGTGCTGATGGTCTTCTCCTCGTCTGCGATGAACAGTTTGCTGAAGACCAACGACGCCTACGGACCAGGTGTCAAGCAACTCACCTACGCGATCATCGGATTTACGTTGATGTATATCTTCTCCGTCACCGATTACCGCCGCTGGCGTCCCTTCGCGCCGATTGCGATGATCGCCTCGATCGCGCTCCTCATCGTTGTGCTGATTCCAGGGGTGCCCACAGAGGCTGGACTACGACGCTCACTCTCCGTTGGTCCGATTAGCATCCACGCCGCTGAGGCGGCCAAGTTCTCGCTCGTACTCTTCTTGGCAGACTTTCTCGCTCGGCGAGGGCATGACATTGGCAAGACATTTGAATCGATGGTCACACCAATCCTGGCGATTGCCCTCTCCGTTGGCCTGGTGCTCGTTCAGCCCGACCTCGGCACCTCGTCGATTGTTGGCCTGATCGGATTCTCGCTCCTCTTCGTTGCCGGCGTGCCGCTTCGCTGGGTGCTGGTGCCAGGGCTTAGCGCAGCTGCGGTCGCCATCGCCCTGATCTTCGTCAACGAATACCAGGCCGCCCGCCTCGGCGGTTTTAGCGATCCGTTCTCTGATCCAACCGGTTCGACCTACCAGACGCTGCAAGGTTTGATCGCGATGGCGGTCGGCGGGCCGTTCGGCGCGGGTCTCGGCTCCTCTCAGCAGTTGGGCGGGATCAACGTTCCGTATGCTTGGAACGACTACATCTTTGCGGTGATTGGCGAGGAGGCGGGACTCTTCGGCATGCTCATCGTGATCGCCGCCTTCTTGGCGATCGCCCTCCGCGGTCTGCGAACGGCGCGGCGCGCTCCAGACACCTATGGCGCACTGATCGCAACCGGAGTTGTGGTGTGGATCTCTGGGCAGGCATTTGTGAACATCGCAGTGGTCCTCGCCCTGCTCCCAGTGACTGGCGTGCCGCTCCCGTTGGTGTCTCAGGGCGGCTCATCACTCATTGTGTTGATGGCAGCTATTGGGCTGCTCCTCTCAGTGTCGCGTGAGACGATGGAGCCAAGTCAGGTAGGAGGTAGCGATGCGCGTGCTAATCGCGGGTGGCGGAACGGGGGGGCATCTCTTCCCAGCGTTCGCCGTGGCTCGTACGGTTCGCCAACTCCATACCGGCGCTGAGATCAGCTGGCTCGGCGGCGCACGTGGCGTTGAGTCACGCCTTGTTCCAGAGGCGGGGTACCCGCTGACGCTTCTTGCCGCCCCAAGCTTGCGACCGAGCGGCGCTGGCGTACTTGCAACGGCGCGTGATGCCGCCAAGCTCCTCTGGTCGATCCCGCAAGCAATTCGCGTGATTCGTCGCGTTCGACCCGACGTGATCTTCTCTACGGGCGGATACATCGCCATCCCTACGCTGATCGCCGCGTGGCTGACGCGTACACCGAGCCTCCTCTGGGAGGGGAACGTACAGGCGGGTCGATCCAACACCCTTGTTGCACCGCTCGCCTCACACCGCGCGGTCGCGTGGCGGCAGACGGCAGAACGCGCACCATGGCGCGGTACGAAGACGACCGTGACGGGCACGCCAGTGCGCGAGCTGACCGTCAATCGCACAACCGCGCGCACGGCACGCGGCCTGACCGAGGGCGACCAACTCCTCTTGGTGTTCGGCGGCTCACAACGGGTTCGTCGATTTGAGACGGCGCTCGATGGTGCGCTCGCAACGCTGCTGACAGGGTGGCGCGTTCTGCACGTGGTGATGGATGGACTTCCAGAGGCGGAGCGACGACGAGCAGCCCTCCCTACGGAGCTTCAGCACCGCTACGACCCGGTTGCCTTTCTGGGTGGGGGAGCAATGGAGGCGGCGCTCGTCTCCGCTGATCTGATGCTTGGGCGCGCCGGCGCGTCCACGATCGCTGAGGCCGCCGCCGCTGGGCTCCCCGCCATCATCGTGCCGTATCCATTTGCAGGCGGTCATCAGCGCGCGAATGCAGAGGCTGCAGCCGCTGCGGGAGCCGCCACCCTGATCAACGATGAAGATCTCACTCCGGAGCGCCTCCTCACGGCAGTAGCAACTTATGCAACGCCAGCACAGCGCGCTGTGGCGGCGCGCGCCGCAACGACGCTGGCCCACCCTGATGCCGCCGCGGTGATCGCCCGTACGCTGCTGCAACTCGGCGGACGAGCATGAGCGACGTGCAGATCAACCGCCCGTGGGCCGATGCTGAGGTCGCGGCACGTGAGTTGGAGCGCCGACTCAGCCTGAAGGTGCTGCGGAACGAGCCGCTTGCCGAGCACACCACGATGCGCGTCGGTGGACCCGCTGATCTCCTCGTCACCATTCGCGATCGCTTCGCCCTGCGCGGACTCGTTCGCCTTGCAGCTGCACGCGGCTGGCCACTGCGCATTCTTGGGCGTGGCAGCAATGTGGTCGTAGGCGATGCCGGCATTCGCGGCATCGTGGCGCTCAACCGCAGCGCGGGATACGACGTCAATCAGACGGCGGGCACGATCTCATTTGATTCGGGCGTCCCCATGGCGAAGGCATCGACGATCGCCGCGGAGGCCGGACTTACTGGGCTGGAGTTCGCCCTCGCTATTCCGGGGAACATCGGTGGTGCGATCTGGGCGAATGCGGGTGCCCATGGCGGCGAGATGGCCGCGATCACCACCTCCGTCACACTTCTCCGCGCGGACGGCTCCGAGATTGAGATCCCTGTCGCCGAGGCGGCGTTCAGCTACCGCGAGTCGCGATTCAAGCGCCCAGAAGGGGAGAGCGAGGTGATCCTGGGGGCAACGGTCAAGTTGGCGCCAGGCGAGCCAGCCGAGATCAAGTCACAGCTTGAGGAGATTCGTCGCTGGCGTCGCGAGCATCAGCCACTCGGCATTCCGAGCGCCGGCAGCGTCTTCCGTAATCCGCCAGGCGACCTGAGCGCTGGCGCACTCATTGAGGCGGTGGGGATGAAGGGGGTGCGCATCGGCGGTGCGGAGGTCTCTGAGATGCATGCCAACTGGATCCTGAATCGTGGGGGAGCGACTGCAGCGGATATTCACGCGCTCCATGACGCCTGCCGTGATGCGGTCCAGGCGCAGCGCGGAATCACACTCGCCACGGAGATCGCCTTCATTGGGGAGTTCGCTGCGTGAGCGAGCAGAGACTGCTTCCCCCAGTTCTGGTCCTTTTCGGTGGTCGAAGCGCGGAGTCAGACGTCTCCGTGATCTCTGGCACCGCGATTGCCGCCGCGCTGCTCGATGCAGGGCTGCATGTTACCCAGGCGCACATCGCACGAGATGGCTCGCTCCGACCGCTGCCAGCGACACACCGTCGCGGTGATCTGCCTGGCGGTGCGTACACGGATCTCACCGCGCCAGCGCTCCTTGGCACACAACCGATGGCGCTCGACGCGTATCTCCGCAGCGTTGCCGCATCAGCCCCAGCAACGGTCGTGATCCCCGCACTCCATGGCCCTGGCGACGAAGACGGCACGATCGCCGCAGCCGCCGCGGTCGCTGGACTGAACTACGTTGGTGATACCCCTGCAGCTGCAGCCCTCGGCATGGACAAGCCACGCTTCAAGGCACTCGTGCGCGAACATGGAGTCGCGACACTTCCAGAGCTTGTTGTGACGCAGGGGGACTGGTCACGTGACCGGGAGCGCGTGCTTGAGTCCATCGTGGCGTTTGCCAACGAACACACGGCAACCGGAGCGCTGATCGGCAAGCCTGCCGCACACGGCTCCTCAATCGGCATGAGGATCGCGCACACATCAGACGAGTGGGTGGATGCTGTCGATGAGGCGCTGCGCTTCGGCGACCGCGCCATGCTCGAGCCGTACCTCGAGCGTGCCCGTGAACTCGAGGTTGCGGTACTAGAGCGCACAGACGGTACGGTTCAGGCGTTCGGCCCTGGCGAAGTGTTCCCTGGTCGCGAGTTCTACGATTACGACGCCAAATACGCGCCAGGAGTTTCGCGCACTACAACATCGAGTGACCTACCGGCCCCTCTCGCTGATGAGATCCGCGCCGCCGCCGTTGCGCTCTTCACTGCAGCTGGAAGTCGCGGCCTCTCGCGTATGGATTTCTTGATGGCGCGGAGTGGTGACCGTGCGGGCCGCTGGTATCTATCAGAGGTGAATACGTTCCCTGGCTTCACGCCGATCTCACTCTTCCCTGCACTCGTTATGTCGGGCGGAATGAGCTTCGCGGATCTGTGCGTAGAGTTAGTTGCTGCTGCGGCGGCGCGGCCCGCACCACGGAGCGCCCAATGAACAATCGCAAGCCTGCAGCTGGGGGTCGAGGGCAGCATCGCGGCGCGGGCGCCCGACCATTTGCCCCGGGTGAGGCGCCGCTCGGCGTGCGCCCCGGCCTTGGCGGGAGTCGACGTCGTGCTGGGGTAGCCCCCGTCGGTGGGGCAACGAATCGGCGCGCGAACGAACACTCAGGAGCGCCGTCGGAGCGCGGCGCTCGGCTCACTCCTGGAGTCGCTGCTCGGCTCCGCCGCCTGGCACTCGTTGTTCTCCTACTTGGTGCCTTCGTATTGCCTCCGGTGGCGGCGCGCGCCAACCTCACAACGGTTGGACAAGTCTCAGTGACCGGCACCCTTCTCCTCGATCCCGAAGCGGTGATTGCGGCCGCCAACATCCCAATTGGCAGCAGCCTGCTTGGGGTGAACCTCCGTGCCGCAGAGGAGGCGGTGGCGGCACTTCCGCTCGTAGCCACCGTGCGGGTGAGCGCTGGGCTGCCAGATGGAATCCAGATTCGGGTGCGCGAGAAGACGCTTCTGTTGCGCTGGCAGATTGGCGATCGGGTCTACGCCGTGACTGAGAGCGGCGAACTGCTCGGCGACACCGCCTCGCTCAGCCTCGCGTCAACAGCGGCGGCTGCGTTCGCGGCGGCCCCTCTGCTCTTTGACGATCGCACGCCAAGCCCGCTCCTTACCGATAAGCAGTTGACTCCGACAGAGCTTGACGTTGCGACACGCCTCGCCTCCTTGAGCACAGAAGACATCGGCACCAGCGCTACAAGCCTGACCCTCCGCCTACGCAGCGACTTCGGCTTCGTCGTGGAGGCGACCGGACCATCAATTGAATGGAACGCCGGCTTCGGCATCTCCTCCGCAACCATCCGCACAACCAGCATGATTCCGGGACAGGTTCGACTGCTGCGCAGCCTGCTCGCGGGGCGAGAGACCAGCATCGGCTGGGTGATCCTCGCCGACGACCAGGCTGGCACCTACACAGCGAAGGGGATAAGACCGCCACCACCCTCCGTGAGCCCCAACCCAAACCCGAGCCCAAGCCCAAGCACCAGCCCAGCCCCCTCTGATCCATCGCCAAGCCCTTCAGCCCCCACGGTGAGTCCGTGATGGTGCAGATAGGGAGTGGCGTTCGGGTGAGCAGGGGTATGATGCGCAAGATGAGCGCACAGTGTGGAGGGAAGTACTAAATGGCAGAAGAGCGCTACACGACAATCGCCGCGATCGATATCGGAACCTCAAAGGTTTCGTGCGCCATTGCGCACATCGGTGGCGAGAATGGCTCCATCAGCGTGATTGGTAAGGGGACCTACCCGAACCAGGGGATGCGCAAGGGCGTCGTGACCGATATCGAGAAGACGGGGGCCGCTATTCGTGCCGCCGTTGATGCTGCAGAGCGCCTCTCCGGCTATCACATTGAGCACGCCACCATCACCATCTCCGGCAACCATGTCCAAGGTCAGAACACGAGCGGCCAGGTAGCAGTCGCCAACCCCGATCGCGAGATTCGCGATGACGATGTTGACCGCGTCCTTGAGGTCTGCCGTGCAATCGAAGTACCGAACTCGCGCATGCTCCTCAACGTTCTGCCATCGAGCTACATCGTGGACGGCCAAGAGGGGATCCAGCAGCCTCGCGGCATGATCGCCTACCGACTTGAGGCACGCGCACATCTCATTACTGCGGGCAGCACCGCGGTGCAGAACCTCGAGAAGTGCGTGCAGGCCGCCGGCATTGCCGTCGACGACTACGTGCCAGCCTCACTCGCCGCAGCCGAGCTCACGCTCACCGACACTGAGCGCGACCTGGGTACCGTCCTCGTGGATATTGGTTCGGAGACCTGCGATATCGCGATCTTCCATCAGAACGCTGTGGTCTATACGGCGGTCCTACCGCTCGGCGGGGCCTTTATCACGCGTGACGTTGCGATTGGGCTCAAGACGAGCCTCCTCGCGGCCGAAGAGCTAAAGCTCTCCTATGGCACCTGTGATCCACGCACCGCCAGTGATGCGGAGCAGTACAACGTGCCCGATGAGCCAGCGGGGCGACGCATCAGCCGCCTTGAACTTGCTCGCATCATTGAGCCGCGCATGAGTGAGATCTTTGAGCTGATCGCTGGCGTCATCGCCAACGCCGGCCCCGAGGTGACCAGCGCAGGCGTCGTCCTCACGGGCGGCGGCTCGCAGCTTGAGGGTGTCGAAGCCCTTGGACGCGAGATTTTGAAGTCGCCTATTCGCGTCGCTTCGCCAACCGGCCCACTCTTGGGCATCCTCGACGAGTTCCGCGGACCAGGGCAGGCGGCCGTGCTCGGCCTCTTCTCATGGGTCGCCCGCGGGCTAGACGAGGCGGGGATCGCCGAGGAGCCAGCCGCAGGTTTTGGCGGTCGCATCCTCGGTGGTGCACGCAGCCTCCTCGGACGCATTCGGGGGTAACCCAACCGGCCGCGAACAGCGGGCGGGGCGCTGCTACACTTCGCGGGATCGACGGGAGGGCGTCGTCTAAACGGGGCTAGCCCCGGGCGGCGCA
>JACCDO011857250.1_pt1 | contig 11078 bp, 5 predicted proteins | sample 7446101 | NCBI WGS metagenome assembly JACCDO01 (sample SAMN15323440, study PRJNA562643) | freshwater metagenome | isolation source: river surface water | place: USA:Blue River Watershed | collected 2017-08-16
CTCTTCCTCTTCGTCGTCATCGTCCTCATCGTCACTGCTATCCAGTCCAATATGCAAGCCCTCATCGTGCTTGTGCGTACTGACGCCATCCAAACTGCGTTGGGGGATTGGAAGCGTATCGCGGCCTGCCCCGTTCCAATTGCCCCCTCTGAGCACACGATTCATGCTATTACCAAGACTTTCAAGAGAGGAACTTGCTCCTGCAGCACCCTTCTTGCGCGGCTTGAACAAAATACTGCGCACATACCGCAAGGTCAGTGTCTCCAACATGACCGCAACGAATTTTCGGGACCAAAATGGATTCAGGAACCCCAAGAAATCGGCGAAATAGTCTTCTACTGTTGCGACCATAATCGGAACTTGCTGTCCTTTCTTTTCAGCTCCATCTGTTTCATCGTCTTCATCGCTGTCACCACTGTCGAGCCACCGTGCGGTAAACACTTGCACCATCTGCTCCTCTACGTCGCTGACAATAATGCTAGAGAGCTTTTTGAGGCATACATTGCCGCATTTAATGAGAAGCTGAATGCATGGATCAAAACAATCTTCAATGCGCTGCACAATGCCAGATCCTTCGGTACCCAAACCAGCCGCATATTCATCGAAGTGCTCAATGATCTCATACACTTGTTCAATATGCAAAGCAGTGTCGTTCGCTAGCGCGCAAAGGAACTCCAATTGGACATCTTTTAGTTTAGATTTCTGTGCTTCTTGAGGTTTTACTGAACTAGGCTTGCTACCAGCACCAGCATTTGGAGCAGAGGCATCTTCTTCAGACTCCTCCCCATTGGCAATGCGGAGCTTGCGCTGCTCCTCTTCGGCTAATCGTGCCGCTTCTTCACGAGCTTCACTAGCAATCACCTGGTCAAATCCTATTTCGATCCACTCTATAATAGCTTCAATCAAGTTTTGCACAGCTAATGCAATCTTGTCAGCAATGAGCACATGCAGCACTTGCGTGTTTGACTTGCGTCCAAGTGTGACATGTACGCGCAACATGCGCCATACATCCAGTGGGGACTGTGTAAAAAATGTGCCATCATTGTGTCGCTGGATTGCCGCCTCGGGATTGCGCGCGATGCGCTCCCATATGTCAATGCAAGATGAGGCCAGACGAGTGGCGGCACCATCTCGAGCGTCCGGACCGCCAGAATTGGCGCGATAACCATCCATATAACGTTGACAAATTGCAGGGATCTCCGCAAAAATGTCACAATGCGCATTTTTGAGTGCTAATGCAGCCATATCAGCTGCGACAACGCTCTTGCTGCGCTGGCGCACTTCATCCACAGGGGCATTAATTTGCTTACTGATAGAGGGTCGATGTCCGGAAGGATTCACGTACACGGGGCAATAGACAAATTGCACCGCATTTTCGTACTTGCGGATCCATAGGATCAAATCATACACCTCGTTCGTCTCAGCGGTAGACATCTCTACGGAATCTGCATCTGTAATCCACGGTAACATATACCGATCCAAGAAAGAATTGACAGAACACATGACGACAGACAGGACATCATATCTGGGCTTTGGATTGATTGCTGATTTCTGAACTTCAGGAATAAATCTGGCTAAATAATCTACAACTGCATCTGCACAGAGAAGATGCTCTTGAATGGTGTTGGGAACTCGCACATTGTGCACCTTGGGTTGCTTGGGGTCGTAGCCAGCTTCGTCAGGCTTCATCTGCACCACCTACAGCAATTGCAGCTCATTAAACACATACTGACGCAGGCCCATGGCATCACCAATATGGCTCCCTACACGCTCACGGGCCACACTTTTGCTTGTCTGTGCATTAGAACTTTTAATCTTGTCTTCGAGGTCATCTCCTTCCTCAAGGGAACGCTGGTAGAACAGATAATCACCACGATCGTACAATTGAATGCGCTTATCAGCTTGCTCCAAATATGCAGCTTTGATAGCGTCTTGCTCTGCTTGCTTAGCTGCCGCTTGAACCCGGTGGATCGCGGACACCCAATCTCGCATATCATTAGCATCCTTGCTTTGAAACAGCAGTGTGCGATGCCCGTTGCGAACCTCAAACATTGCCTGCTCATTCCGAATAAAAGGAGCGGACGCTGCGCTAATACCTTGCATGCTTACCTTGCCTGTGGCTTGACGATTTCCGATAGAAGATGCACTAACAGCATTTTTCCCGTTGTCGTTATTGACTTTGCTATCACCGGTTCTTATTGCCATTGCAACTGTTGCATGCCCCTTGCCTTGGTATGCCGAGACATCAGAAGTAATGAGATTGACCGAGCCCAACTGAGGCTCGGTCAATATGTCATTACTCTTGTAGTAGCGCAAAAACGTACCAGATATTTGAACATATCTACGCTTATCCGCTGCTGCATCTGTGCCTGTACCGTGACCTGCTTTGCCACCACTACCGATCTTGTGCAGCCAACCCTGCTTGACTATGCTACTCTTTCCAAATGTTTTCATGGATTTTTGGATCTCTGTGCACCACTGCTCCATGCGCGGGCCCAAACACACAATAGGGCGTTCCACAGACTGTTGATCATCATAACGTTTTTGTGCCACGGAGCCAGATCCTCCTTTGGAGCGCCCATTACTGTCGTTTGCAGTGGAAGCATCCGGAGATCCTACAGTTTTATTACTCAAGAGAAGCGTCAGCGTACCATTGTTTTCTACAACCTCATCTAAACGTCGCACATCCACCGATTCGAACAACTCACGTTCCGCCTTATACTCTTTTTCTTTACCAGATTCGGCCTCATCTTCCTCTTCTTCATCACCAGCATCGTCACTGTAATATATATACAACTTCTCGCGTATGAGTTCGGCATGACACGGAAAATAGTCGCCTTCTTCCCAATCCTTGACCATAATAGGTCCTTGCATCGTAGGTATAAGATCGTCTTCATCTAACTCGTCGTCACAGTAATCATCATCATCTTCTTCTACATCTTCATCATCATTTCCAGCCTGCAGCACTGCTAACTGTCCAGCAATATCCGCAGCAAACCCAGCGAATGCAGCGAATGGCTTTTCAGCTAACATATTCAGTGCTCCTGACAGTGTATCTGTCAAATTACTTTCATTGGAACCATCTGTATGGATCGCGTCACTAGAATTTCCGGACGAAAGTTTATTGATGGCGCGACTCGGGGCAGCGCTAATAGCACGACCAACATTTCTTATCGACTCCATGAACAACTAAAGATGTGTCAAATAGATATCAAGATAAACTTCTATAGAGAAAATCTCTGCCTTTTAAAAGTTAATTATGTGAATAAATTTAGATTAATGCTTACGCAGGTGCTTTATTTACACATGTCGCTAGGTCGTGGCGAATTGAGAGGCTTTCTCTCTGCTATGAAAGAAGTTGAGCTCCCACGTGGGCATTGCCCATCGCCTGAGGATGCGCTGAGATGCAGAGCATTTTCACGTTATCTAAGATGTTTGCCACTTTTGCTCGTTCTACACTGGTTGCTGCTAGACAATTTGCGCCCATCGCCCGCGTTAATGTCATAGCAACTCGCGATTTCGCTCAATTCACTGGTAAGTAGAGCTGAACAAAGTTCCATATTCCATTATCCTCTTGAGGCTTTTAAAATGGTATTTGGACAATTGCAGATTGATAATTCTTGTCAGATTTATGCAAAGTACTGTCATCGTTAGACAATATCCTTCCCATATACCACAGTGCATACAAATCGAGGACCACCCGTTTACATTCTAATCAATTTCGTTTTTCTCCTTCTTGATTGACTGTTGGTGCATGGGATCATGTTTATAACATCGATATATTAATGTAGGAACTGTTAAGTGGTTTGATGCCAAGAAAGGTTTCGGTTTTATCACTCCCAATGATGGTCAGAATGATGTGTTCGTGCACCAATCTTCGATACATGCGGAAGGTTTCAGATCTTTAGCTGAGGGTGAAGCTGTTGAGTTTGATGTCAGCGACAACAATGGCAAGCCTTCTGCTGTCAACGTGACAGGACCCAATGGTGACTATGTGAAGGGAGCTCCTTACAATCCTACTCCAAGTCCCCGTGCTCCTCGTGAGCCCCGTGGTCACAAGGAACAAAGATATTAATTATTCTGTTTCTGCTCGGTGCGTCTGGATGCAATGCCGCATTTGCTAGTGGGAATATTTACGCTGACAAATGCCAACCTGCTGTTGGGCGCGGAGCCTCCGACGGAGTCACAGTTATGTCAAACATGTACATATAAATCGCTGTGTTTGCTTTTGATTCTGTTGAGGGTTTTAGGATTATTGGGGGAAGGTTAATAAGTTAGTGAAGGAGTTTATGACTATTGTAGTGTGCGACTTGGGGAATTAGTCTTTGCCTACATTTTGTTCACGGGACCTTTGTATTTTGTATTTATGATGATTACTTCATCATTTAAACAAGACATTATTAATTAGCTGATGTTAAGAACTTGACCTTGCCATGCAATTAGTGATTAAGGACTTTGTGGGGAAGAGCAGAGAATGAAGTAATTTCATCATCGTACACACTGAGGTCATATCATTGGGACGTGTGTTGTTCTGCACGCCCACGCGTGGTTCAACAGAAAAAAAGAGACCTGAAAGTGGAAGGAATACGTGCGTGACGACCGTTTCAGAAAGCATACATCAACATCTCAAGGTCTTATTTGTGGCATATTTCAAGCATCTGCATTATGTTCGGGAGTATCAGGTATATGCTTGTAAAGCAGCACCTCGGTTGCCTTTTTTGAGGAAGTTCTCGCCGGATAATTCTTGTTTGAGAGAACTTGAAAGTTAATAGCTATTTGCAAAGCAAATATCCAATTAGCCTGTACGATTATGTTAGCAGGTAGTTTGGATCATCTAAAGACCTTAGTGGGGAAAGATCAGCAAAAGGTTAGTATTATGAATTGCAAATGACAGCAGTCGGATTCTTAACATACTCAAGCATCGACAATCACTATCTGAACCCCCTTTTCTTATCTAATAATATATCGCTTCACACGTTCACCTCCACCATATTTTACCGCAAAAGCGCTCGAATAAATTAGCAGATACCGAGCGCAACCGGCGCCTGTATATGCTTTTGGGCGGTCGCTCCGGACGAGTGCATTTGGCGAAAGACGACGAGACTGGCGAATACATCCAAGTGATTCACGATGGAAACTCATCCCCTTTGTTGGAAATAGTTTACACATTCTTTAAAGAACCCACAAGTTCACCTCCTGCGAAGCTGTGGGCACTCGTAATGTGCTTGCTCGCACTCAGCCGTGTCCTCGCAATGGCATGCGAAACGGTTAATGGTCCCCAGTTTTATGAAGGTAGACCGAATCAGTCCATATATCCATGGATGCCTGATCATAATACATATTATATGCTGTATTTATCAATGTGCATACCTTTCCTTGTCGATGCAGTAGGGCGCCTGGTGGTAGTCTGCGCTAGTTTTTCTGACTGGGACGGCCCATGCGCCAAAGCATTCCGCCAGGATAAATTGGCCCAGTTCTTGACCGCATGCAATATTATTAGTGTAATTCCATTTGTGGCAGGACTGTTTTTGTTTCCTGGCACGTATTCATATGATAAAATACTGTATAGCACCGGACGCATCAGCGCGGCCGCCCACCTCAACAAAATCAGCAGCACCGAAGCGATCCGCGTTCTGTTTCGGGTGATGAATCTATTGGTGAGCAGCCATGTGTTGCGATATGTAAAGCATTTGACTGTTATAAAGACAGTCGCTCTGGCTCTGTCGCGAGCAGGTCCTCATCTCGTGCTTCCGATTTTCTTTTTCTTTGTATTCAATATCATTTTCGGAGTCGTTTTTTACTTTGCAGAACCGTGCTATGACACTTCAAGCTGCCCGTGGCAAGATATGCTAGACAGCACTTTTTTCAGCATTGTTGCAATGTGTACGGTGGGCTATGGAAACCAGGTCCCTGCTACGGACTTTGGCCGCTTTGTAACTGTGTTTGTTATGTTATTTGGGGCTCTATTCATTTCAATGCCTTTGGCGCTTATCGGCAACGAATACACTGACGCAGTTGTAGAGGTGCAGCAACAGATCGAGGCTGAGCAAGAGTTATGGGCTCAACGTGCGGAGTCCATTTCAGCAGCGCGAGAAACGCATCGAATTCAGCTAAAGCTTTTGGGGCAACTTGTGCCCACTGCACACGACTCAGAAGAAAGCAAAACGGAAGATACCCAGGAGATATCACCTGAAGAGCTAGAACTATCTCAAGTACGCAAATCGCTCTTAATGCAATATTTTAGTAAAATTCAAGTTTGTGCAACTTTGTTAGAGTATCAACTTGATAAGGCTATAGAGGGAAAGCGTAATTTTGATGCAGTATATATAACTGCCCCCGCACTATTGCTACAAGCCGAGACAATGGCAGCGATGCCTCCATTCATGGCGGCTCTTAAAGGATCAACCGTCGCTGTGATTAGGGACGCCGTTATTACCAAAAACACAGACATTGTGGAGAGTAACACAACGGCAAACAGTGGACCAGACGAGCAATCTGAGACTCTTGCAAAGGATGCCAAGACAGCTAAAGAGCAGGCTGTAGACGAAAAGAACACTAATTACAAAAAAAACTACAAGAATAAAATTAAGAATAAGAAGAAAAGAGGAAAAGGATCAAATACACGCAAAGATAGCGACATAATAAGCCTTCCTAGTTCTGGGGCAGGTAGCGACATGGATGACGAAGATTCCAGTATATCTGAAGTCGGCGAAGAAGGAGGTACCGATAGCAATGAATCGGAGGATGACATGGCAAAAGCTATTGATCAATCAAAGGTTGGTGACGATTACATTAAGTCCATGCAAAGACAATTTGCTGCGCAAAAAAGCGCGCCTGGGCCGATGCGAGATTCGTTCAGAATGGCCATCAGCTCGCAAAAACGATCCAACAAAGCGAAGAAGCGGATCGCCAAAGGACTCAGCTTTGTGGAGAGCTTTTCGCTCCCGACACCTATCCAGAATTTCTTTTCTCGCCTAAAGAGCATCATAGGCACTGGTTTGGACGGTAAGCCGATGCGGCCCACCCTGCGGGCGCGCGTGCAGTACGAAGAAAACGCCTTCACCACGAAACTTCGGCGAGTGTTAGACAATCCAAAAACGCTTCATCACCGCGTGTGGATGTTTTTAGAGTTACCACACAGCTCAAAACAGGCCTACTATTATCGCTTGCTCATGCTTTGTTTTATTGTTTTATCTGTCAGTGTGTTCTTCTTAGAAACGCTAAACTATTTTCACTCGTACGGTCCCGATACCAAGATCTGCGGCGACGTGCTGATGCAGTATTGCAGTAACAAATCCCCTAGTACAGATCCTGGGTGCTTTGTTCAGACACAGACAGGCACCACTACGGTGGCGCTCAGCTACATTAACAATCGATATTTATTTCCGCAGCAAATGTACGATCCTGTGCAAGATCCCACGGGCACCGCTTACGCATATTACGAAATGCCAGTAATTGATGCCAACTGGGAAAGTTATTATTCACAACCAACCGATGCACAGACACTCCAAGACTCAGTGACTATGATGATTGATTCTTGTTATCGCACGCATCGCGACAAATGGCACTCTCAGACTCGCAAATTTCCACACATGCCGGGCGATGCAGGGAACAACATCAAAGCGGGATACCCATACCCGCTTCCTAATAATGAAGTTGCATACATGTCGTATCCTCTTAACGAATGCCATCGTTTTGGATTTAATTTGGGTACGCATATTTTCCAAGTGCAGAACGTTACTCAAGTCTTAGACAGCCACATGCCCCCAACGGGCAGCAATGTGGAAGTATCAGTAGTGAATGTGCCCTACTCTCCCGTGTCTTGCACAGACGAAACGAAAAAGAGCTATCAAGATGTTGACGAGCTAGTTTACACGTTCGGCGCGATAGGCGCAACGACAAGTCGTGGCAAAGTCCAGCAACAGGCGGCCATCTGCAGCAGAATTGAATGCAGCGGACAGCCTGCAGCCTCAGATCTCGGGAAGTACTTCAAGTACATTGAAGTTGCATGTTTTGCTATGTTTTTAATCGACATTTGCGCACGAATGTTTATATCTGACTCTTTGTGGCTCTTCTTTACAGACAAAATTGCTCTGTTGGACTTAGTTGCGTTGTCGCCGTTTGTGATCCTAATCGTGCAACAGGTAAATACCAAAAATATTTGATGCAAATTTGTCTAAACAATATCATCCTGTTTTTGCTGAATGCTTATCTTGAACGCACATCTTACACTTTTGCAATAATATTGCGACGGCACTAACACCCTCTTACCCGTTTTTTACAGACCCAACAATACCCATTCAGCGTGTCAATTATTTCCATTTCAGACCTAAATGTCAGTATTCTTTCATCTTCCCCTGGGCCTTTCTACACAACAATTCTACGCGCTTGCACACTGCTGCGACTGGTACGCCTGACCCGACAGTTCACTGTGACGCAAGTGCTCGTCGACACAGCAAAAAAATGCTTTCAGATCATTGCGGCCATGGAGGCCGTGCTTTCTATAGTGCTGCTCGTCTTTTCCGTTTTAATTTATGAGCTAGAAAGAGGCTCCGAATGTTTCGTTGCTCCCTCACCTGAAGCTATTGTGAACGACCTGAGAAATGAATTTAGTTATTGCCAGGTGGTACCCTCCGAAGTGGAGAACATTGTGCACCCAGGGGACAGATTGCTCATCAACAAGAACGGAGACATCAGCAAGTTTTCAAATATTGTAGATTGCATGTGGTTTTGCTATGTAACAGCCACGACTACGGGCTTTGGCGACAGATGGCCCATCACCAATGGCGGCATGTACGTGAATCTGTTTCTCATGTTGTCAGGCAGCCTTTATCTAGCGATGCCCTTGACTGTGGCATCAGGAACATATTATGCAGCGCATACAAGATATTTGAAAAGCAAGAAAAAGACACAGGCGCTACAAACGCTTTCTGGTGCAAAGCTGGCACCTTTCCATGCCGCTTCCTTTACGCCTGCTGTGCAGAACTCTCTGCAGCGACTATATGAGGTCTTAAAGGCGGAGCTGGCGGAGATGCGATTGATTACAAACCATATGCGAAGAGAGCACGTATCATATCTTAAGTTTGAAGACAAAAAAGGTGACCAGAAGCACAAAACAGGGGCTAATAAAGACTCCGAGGAAGACTCCAGCGATGACAGCTCCGTTTCCGAAGACCAACCATGGGAAAAGCCACCACTGACACGAGAGTTGCTTAAAAGTGTAAATCGATTACAAGAAGTTCTGCGTATGAGTAAGAAGGACGTCCAAGAATTGGCTCTTTTAGATTACAGACGCATGGAGCACTTAAATAAACTCGAGGAGTGGTCATCAACAAATTTTGATCGTTAACTTACATCATTGCAACATAATATTCGATTTGTATCTTATTGTATTTAATACTAAAATATTTGGCTTATTTCGTTGCAAAATTAACTTTAAATATTATTGCTAGAACTTGGTATTTTTCGGGAGATTTGTATAGGGTTACTAACCCTATACAAATCAACCGTGCGAACGGCCAGCCGAATCTTCAAAAACCTTTTCGAGGCAGATTCAGGCTCGTAAAGATGCTGATTCGAGGCGATTATCAAAGATTGATTATAAAAGCATCTGTGTCCGTTCGTTGGACGAGCGGTCTTTTTACGCACATTAAACATGGAGATGCGAAGAAGGTACATTCCTTCTTATCCCACATTGCGACAAAGGGACCAAATGCTCTTAAATTAGCAGTCAATTCGAGAGATTCTTCCGGATTTACGCCACTAATGCTTGCAGCAAGTAATTGCTATGGTCAGCAACGCGATGCAATTGAGCGAAAAAAGATACTCCATACATTGTTAAAGACACCTGTTGATGGTACGTTGGCCCTGACCCTATAAACCCTAGAAATAGTGTGCAGATATCGATACCCTTAATTTGAAGATTCTAACAATACAACTTCAAATTTCTCCCTGCGTGATTCTTCCTGTAACATATGTATGGCCAAGTTAACGCGATCGATGATTGGGGCAGGACCGCTTGCCATTTTGCTGCACAAAATAATGATCGCGATATAGTTGACGCATTAGTCTCTGCTGGCGCTAATATTGAGATACTCGACAGCGATTACTTTTCAGCAGCAGACTATACATCCGACCCAGACGTAGAAAACATACTGCGCCTACCACACTCTTGTAATCCTCCGAATGCACCACAAAGACCGCTGCGATTGATACCGTCAAAGATAAGAACCCGTAGCCCTGCCAAGCGTGAGCATCTTTCTACTGCAGTGCTGCAGGATAAAAACCATAATCATGCAACGCTTTCCAAGGATGCAATTCGACCGAGCCCGAATCTGCCTTCAGCAACAGTGTCGGACGAAAGAGAAGGCGGTGAAACAGATGATCCGACAACTTCTGTGTGGTGGGTGGAAGATCAAGCTTTCTCGAATTACAGTGATGCCGCAGAGTATTGCATGCACGAATATTTGGAAAGCGTGAAAATGGCTGCACAGGAGGCATTTGATAAAGCTGAGGCCTCAATCATTGACGCGTCTAGGGCAGCATCCAGTCCCAAAGTTCGAGCATCGCTTGCAGATGTTGAGTATCAAGCGGCCTTTGATAAAGTGTTTCGCACTTTTCAAAAAGCAGAGGCTGCCGTCAACGAAGCAGCCAGAGCTGCTGCAACGCGTCCCTCGCCACGCCAAACACGCGTCGCCAGAGGGAGGGTGACTGCCGAACCCGAGCGATTCGCCGCAGACACAGAGCGTGCTCCTGAATCGTCGGAAGGCGGCGATACGTTTTTCCAACTGGGAGAAAAGATGATCCAAGGCACTTTTACCGCGCTCAACGATAGTCCTGACAGAGATGAAGCTGGCATCAGCGACTTGCTGACGACAGCATCACCATCGGAGCTCGATTCGAATCGCGGCAAGAGTTCGATATCTTCACAAGACCAAGTTGGTCTTTCAGAGCTGCCGCTTTATAATCCAAACTGCATACCACAACACTCTCATAAAACTTGGGAGCAGATGGAATCGGATAATGCCGTGCGCCTCGGTTGGAAAGAGGAAGATGGCATAGGGTGGTACGACGGCGAC
>JACCDO010120649.1_pt1 | contig 11077 bp, 13 predicted proteins | sample 7446101 | NCBI WGS metagenome assembly JACCDO01 (sample SAMN15323440, study PRJNA562643) | freshwater metagenome | isolation source: river surface water | place: USA:Blue River Watershed | collected 2017-08-16
ATCTGATAGATGAATTCAGCCATGAAAAATCATTCTCTTTCGAATTGGTGTAGCCGCCCCGGTTGCCGAAAGAAAACGGCACCCTCAACTTCTGGCTTGCTTATGGGTATAAGTTTACCCGACCTGTGGTGGCTTCAGCTGAGCCTAAATGCAAGCTTTCGAGGTTGAGGGTGCCGAGGCTCTCATTGCGAGAGTTCAGCGCCGAGCCAAACCGAGGGGGTGGTCTAGCCCGGCTGCCCAGGGGTTAGCGCTTCTTGGCGCCGACCAATTCTTTTTCGTGCTCTTCGTCGGTTTCTGCGTCGTCGAAGACCGTTTTCTCGTCGGGATCGCTGTCGCGAACCATCACGGTGCGGGTGAAAACCGCACTTCCCCAGCTCAGGTCGTGGCCTATCGAGTCTGCCTCAACCTCAACCGAAGTTCCGCTACGTTCGCCGTTGTCCCAGTCACGAACACGCAACTTGCCCGAGACCAAAATGCGGTCACCCTTGTTCACCGAGGTTGACGAATTTACTGCGAGCTGTCTGAACGAGGTGATTGTGAACCAGTTGGTTTCGCCGTCGATCCACTTGTTTTGCACTCGGTCAAAGCGACGATTCGATGCAGCCAGGCGAAACGAGGTTATTGGTAGGCCATCCTGGGTGACCAGGTGACGAGGGGTGGTCGCGACCAAACCCGCAACCGAAAGTGCTTCTGACATCTTGTGCCCTTCTCAAATTGACCACCGACCCGATGCCGTGTGGTTCTGGATTGAGTTTGGCTGTGACAATTCGGCGAGCGCCGAGAATGCACCTAAATGTGAATAACTATGGCTTTAGGTATCCTGTGAATGCTTTTCGCACCTTGGCCATCTTCGGAGCAACAACCGCGTTGCAATAGCCCTGAAGCGGGTTTTTAGCGAAGAAGTCCTGGTGATACTCCTCACCCAACCACCATTCGCTGGCTGGCTCGATCGCGGTCACTATTTGACCATCCCAGACTTCCGTTGCCCTCGCCTTTGCGGCCTCGAACAATTCACGCTGAGCCTCATCGGTGAAGAACATTACTGAACGGTACTGGGTGCCGATGTCGTTGCCCTGACGGTTCAGCTGAGTTGGGTCGTGCAGTGTGAAGAATATGTCGAGCACAATGTCGGCCGGAATGACCGACTCGTCGAAGTGCACTCGGGCAACCTCTACGTGTTCGGTATTGCCACCGCATACCTGTTCATAGGTTGGGTTGGCATTCTTGCCACCCATGTAGCCGACCTCAACATCGATGATGCCCGCGAACTGCATGTATGAGCTGTCGAGACACCAGAAACAACCGCCACCGAGAACAAAACTAGTCATGGCTCTAGCCTAGGCTGATTACATGACTTATAAGGCAGACAAGACTCGTTACAACACAATGGAGTATCGCCGTACCGGTAAGAGTGGTTTATTGCTGCCGGCGCTGTCGCTTGGCCTATGGCATAACTTTGGTTCGGTCGATTCGATGCGCAATCAGAGGGCTATTCTGCGTCGCGCATTCGATCTTGGCGTCACCCACTTTGACCTTGCTAATAACTATGGGCCTGTCTATGGCAGCGCCGAGACTAACTTCGGCGTGCACTTCGCCCGCGACTTTAGGCCTTATCGAGACGAACTAATAATCTCAACCAAGGCCGGATATGACATGTGGGCTGGGCCTTACGGTGAATGGGGATCACGCAAGTATCTGCTTTCTTCGCTTGACCAGAGCCTGCAGCGCATGCAGCTTGATTACGTGGATGTCTTCTACAGTCACCGCTTCGACCCAAACACCCCTCTCGAAGAAACCATGGGCGCATTGGCGCACGCCGTGCACTCGGGCAAGGCACTTTATGCCGGCGTATCTAACTACGATGCGACTCAAACCCGTGAGGCCAAACGCCTGCTTGAGGGCATGGGTGTGCGACTTCTGATAAACCAGCCGCGCTATTCGATGTTCGACCGAACCGCCGAGGCGTCGTTGCTAGACACCCTCGGTGCCGAGGGCGTTGGCTCTATTGTGTTCTCACCTCTTGCTCAGGGCTTATTGACCGACCGCTACCTAGATGGCAAGGCGCCAAAGGGTTCCCGAGCCGCTCGCAATCACTTCTTGAAGGTCAGCCAATTCACCGATGACTACCTGGCGCGAGCCAAGGGCTTGAACGACATTGCGGCAAATCGTGGCCAAAGCCTCGCCCAATTGGCTCTCGCTTGGGTTCTTCGCCACCCAACCGTAACCAGCGCACTCATCGGCGCCAGTAGCGTCAAGCAACTCGAATCAAACATCGCGGCTCTAAATGCCCCGAAACTAACCATGGATGAGCTGCGTGCGATCGAAGCTTTTGCAATCCACGGCACTGGTGCACGCAACTAGACATGCGGCGCAAGCGACCGGCTCTTGGCATTGGACTGGCTTTTGTGGCAGCCCTTCTGTTTGGGCTTAACGCCAGCACATCCAAGGTAATCATGCAGAGCGGGGTAACCCCCGAGCAGATCGTTATTTTTAGGTCTCTAGCCACTGCCCTTATTGCTGGAATGTTCGTATTGGTTCGCAACCCGAGCGCATTCAAGGTAAAACGCGGCGAATGGAAGTTCTTGATCGCCTTTGGAATCATCGGCGTTGCCCTAATGCAGTGGGCGTATTCGAATGCCGTTAACAACTTGCCGGTTGGAATCGCGCTGCTCATCGAATACACGGCAATCATCATGGTGCCATTGGCATCGATTTGGCTTTTCAAGGCGAAGGTTCAACCGCGCCTCTGGATGGGCGTTGCCCTGGTTCTTGGCGGGCTAGCAGTGGTTTCGCAAATATGGCAGAGCAACCTAAACCCGATTGGCGTCTTGTTTGCATTTGCAGCCGCCGTTTTTCTCAGCGTCTATTTCATAATGGGCGAACGCAGTCACCTGGGGCGAGACCCCATGTCAACGCTTTTCTACACCATGCTGATTGCTACGGTCTTTTGGCTTTTCGCTAGCCCTTGGTGGGCCTTCGACACTGCCCGCCTCAGCACTTCGCTGGATCTTTCTGGAAATTTGACGGGCATCGCAGCCCCGGCATGGTTGCTATTGCTTTGGCTTGGTGTGATGGGCTCGTTTGCTCCGATGGCATTCAGTTATGTTGCACTCGGCCATTTAAGCGCCACCGGTGTGGGAATAGTGTCAACGGCCGAGACTATTTTTGCCTTCTTATTCGGCTACCTCTGGCTTGGTGAGAAAATTGATGGATTACAAACCGTTGGTGGTTTGTTAGTAGTAGCGGGCATTGTGATTGCCCAAACTTCGAGAGTGGCACCACGCAACCTCGAACCAAGACAGGAGCAGCCCGAATGGCAACCGTAGACCTAACCGCAGCAACTTTTGGCGATGCCGTAGTTCACGACGGAATAACCGTTGTTGACTTTTGGGCTGAATGGTGCGGGCCTTGCAAGCAGTTCGGGCCTGTCTTCGAGGCGGCATCTAACAAATACGAAGACATTCGTTTTGCCAAGGTCGATACCGAGGCCGAGCAGCAACTAGCCGGTGAGGCTGGCATCACCTCTATTCCCACCCTGATGGTGTTTAGAGAGGGCATTTTGCTCTACAACCGTGCCGGTGCTTTACCTGCTGCTTCGCTAGATGAGCTGATCGAAGCGGTCAAAGGCCTAGACATGGATGAAATCCGCAAAGAAATCGAGTCGCAGGGCGGCGAAGCCGGCGACGTTTCAGAACCGCAGGCCTAAGAATGCGCAAAATACAAAACAACTCGTTGGCCATGGTTGCAACTGTTGCCGTAGTGGGCATTTTGGCGCTCGGCATTGGCTACTTGAACCCCGAAAACTGCGTTGGCGAACAGGTTGAGGGTTGGAGCTCCTGCTCGGCCATTGCAGCTGAACGAGGCATTGCCTTCTGGGCGCTAGTAGCAATAGCAGTAATTGGCTTTGGGGTATCTCTTTCCCGCAAGAAAAAGGCGAAATAGCCAAATAGACTGGCGTCATGCACAAGGTCAATGACGCCTCGGTAGAGCTTAGAGAGCAAGTTTTCGAGTACGCCCGAACTCGAATGAACTATGACCCTGCTCCCCTGGATTCGCCACAGACTGAAACTGAACTTTTTTCGCAGGCCGGCCAAACCATTACCGAGTCAGGTCTAGGCGGGCAAACTGCCCTGAAACTTTTTGGTGAGGTGCTCGCGCCGGCAACCATTTCTACCGATCACCCCGGCTACCTTTCGTTCATTCCCTGCGCGCCAACCGAGGCATCAAAGTTATTTGACCTAATCGTCTCTGCCTCTGCAATCTATGGCGGCTCATGGATGGAGGGTGCTGGGGCCGTCTTTGCCGAGAACCAGGTTCTCGGTTGGTTAGCCGCCGAGGCCGGACTGCCAGAATCTGCCGGAGGTGTTTTTGTGCAAGGTGGAACTCTCGGCAATTTGAGTGCGCTGGTAGCAGCCCGCTATAAAGCCAAAGCAGCCCGCATTAGAAGCGGCCAGCCGATGCCGACCAGTTGGAAATTCATTTGCAGCTCCGAGGCTCACTCGTCACTCAAAGCGGCTGCGGCGGTGATGGATGTCGAAATCATCAAAGCTCCGGTTGACGAATTCGGCAAGCTGCAGGGCTCATCTGTGGCGACAGCAATCGAGTCCGCTGGCGATGGTGTGTTTGCGGTCGTGGCAACCGGCGGAACGACCAACTTTGGCATCGTCGACAGCCTTGATTCGGTTGGCAAAGTTGCCAAGGCAGCCGGCTTGTGGTTTCACGTTGACGGCGCATATGGTTTGGCAGGCATGCTTGCACCGAGCACTCGACACCTTTTCAAGGGACTAGAGCTGGCCGACAGTTTTATAGTCGACCCACATAAGTGGCTGTATGCGCCATTTGACGCCTGCGCACTGGTTTATCGCGACCCCGAAGATGGCCGCAAGGCGCATACCCAGCACGGCGAATATCTCGACATTCTTACCGAGAACGGCGACTGGAACCCCAGCGACTATGCCTACAACCTCACCCGCAGACCTCGAGGTTTGCCGCTGTGGTTCTCGCTTGCCACCCACGGTGTTGCGGCCTATCGCGAGGCAATCGAGACAAATAACAAAGTAGCCCGCGAGATTGCCGAAGTCATTCGCGCAACTGAAGCTCTAGAACTGGTTCGCGAACCCGAACTTTCGGTTGTGGTCTTTGCTAAACACGGATGGCACCTGGCCGACTATGAGGCTTGGTCATCGAGGTTGCTCGAACGTGGCGAAGCCTTTGTGGTGCCCAGCTCGCACAACGGCCATCCGAATGCGAGGTTTGCCATTGTGAACCCACAAACTACGGTCCAACTATTGGTTGAAATCCTGAACAGCATGGATGAATAGGAATCTCATGAAGCTAACCGTCGCATCGCCTCTGCCCAGCCTTTCTCGAGTGAAGCCCGCCTATCGTGAACCGGTTCGAGTTGGTCTAGTACAAACCAAATGGCACAGCGATTCGGCTGAACACGAGGCAAAACTTGCCGAGGGCATTAAGGTTGCTGCCGAGGCTGGAGCCCAAATTGTGTTCTTGCCAGAGTTGACCCTTAGTCGCTACCCGGCCGATGTGCGCCCCAAAGGCGTGCCTAACTCGACTGCAGAGCCGCTTGATGGTGGCCCAACCCACCTTTTCGCCGCAAAGGCTGCGGCCGTTAATAATATTTACGTTCACGCCTCGCTCTTTGAATTCGAGCCTCGAGATGATGGACGCGGGCTAAACGTGGCAATCATTGTTGCTCCAACCGGCGAAATTGTAGCCCGCACACCCAAGCTGCACATTCCGGTCACAGCAGGCTACTACGAAGATCAATACTTTGCACCTGGCCCAAGCGAAGGTGAACCGTATCCGGTTTATGAGGTCGAGCTAGGAGGCGTTGAATCGCTGATCGGTTTGCCAACCTGCTGGGACGAATGGTTTCCAGAGGTTGCTCGCAACTACAGCCTTCGCGGTGCAGAAATCTTGGCCTACCCAACGGCAATTGGATCAGAACCAGACCATCCCGAATTCGACACCGAACCGCTTTGGCGCCAGGTAATCGTTGGCAACGGCATAGCAAACGGCACTTTCATGGTTGTGCCAAATCGCTATGGCAACGAGGGTTCTATCAATTTTTACGGCAGCAGCTTCATCAGCGACCCATACGGTCGAATTTTGGCTCGAGCCGGTCGCGACAACGACGAAGTCTTGGTGGCTGACCTCGACCTAGACCAACGCCGCGATTGGTTAGACCTGTTCCCATTTCTGGCAACCCGTCGCCCAGATAGTTACGACATGTTGGTCGAAGATGTGGTCAACCGACGCACCGAATCGGGCGACGGCGAGCACGGTGGCATTGCTGGTGTGAGCTACTAATGAAATGGCAGATGCCAGCCGAATGGCAACCGCATAAGCAAACCTGGATGGCCTGGCCCTCTAGCGGCTACACGCTTGGCGAAACCGAGAAGGACCACCTAGAAGCGCGTTCGACCTGGGCTGCGGTTGCCAATGCAATCTCAAAATTCGAACCGGTGAGCATGCTGTGCGAACCGCGAGACATCGAACTTGCCAGAGTTTTTCTTGATGAATCGATCGAACTGATTGCTGCCGAACTCAACGACGCCTGGATGCGAGACATAGGGCCGACCTTTGTTAAATCGTCAACCGGCAAATTGGCTGGTGTTAACTGGGTTTTCAATGGCTGGGGTGCGCAGGCCTGGGCCGCCTGGGATAAAGACGCCAAGATCGCTCGCCAAATAAATGAGCTAGCCCAGGTTGAAACCCTCGACTCACCCCTAATCAATGAGGGCGGTGGCATCCACGTAAATGGCAGCGGAGTGGTCTTGCTAACAGAGACTGTGCAACTAGGCGACGGCAGAAACAGCAGTCTGAGTCGCGAGCAGGTCGAGCAAGAAATTCACGCGAAGCTTGGAACCCACACAGCTATCTGGTTGAAACGCGGCTTAACTCGCGATTACGACGAATTTGGAACCAGGGGTCACATCGACATCGTTGCTTGCTTTGCCGACGAGAACACGATTTTGTATCACAACCAAGAGAACCCGAACCACCCGGACCATCTGGTGAGCCAAGAGGTTCGCGAAACCCTCGAGGCCGCCGGAGACTTCAACCTTGTACCGGTGGCGGCACCAACGACACTGCGTGATCAAGAGGGATTCGTTGATTACAGTTACATCAACCACTATGTCGTGAACGGCGGGGTAATCCTGTGCGGATTCGACGACCCTAACGATGGTCGAGCAATTGCCACCTTGCAAAAGGTTTATCCAAATCGCCAAATTGTGCTTATCGACGCCAGACCACTTTTCGCCAGAGGTGGCGGAATTCACTGCATCACGCAACAGCAGCCCGCATAATCAAAAACCCCGGTGAGAGAGCACCGGGGTTTTCAGCTTGATTGTCCTAGGCGATTGCCTCGGCCAGCGGTTGGAAGGGAACATCTGCAAAGGCGTGCTGCACACCTGCATAAGTTACCTTGCCAGCGTGAGTGTTTAGGCCCTTAGCCAGTGACTCGTCGGCAGCCAGTGCCGCCTTCCAGCCCTTATCTGCCAAAGCCAACACGTATGGAAGGGTTGCGTTGGTCAACGCTCTAGTGGAGGTTGCAGGAACTGCGCCAGGCATGTTTGCGACACAGTAGTAGGTGCTGTTGTGAACCTTGAAGGTCGGGTCGTCGTGGGTAGTTGGCCTTGAGTTCTCGAAGCAACCGCCCTGGTCGATTGCGATGTCAACCAAGACTGAGCCAGGCTTCATGTTTTTCACCATGGCGTCGGTCACCAACTTTGGAGCCTTTTCACCAGGGATTAGCACGGAGCCAATAACTAGGTCGGCGTCTTTTAGCTGGTCGGCAATTTCATATGCGGTCGAAACGCGAGTCTTGACTGCACCATTGAATCGAGCGTCGATTTCGCGAAGCTTTGGCAGAGAAATGTCGATCACGGTAACGTCGGCCTGCATGCCGTGTGCCATAGTCGCGGCGTGCTCACCGGCAACACCACCGCCAATCACAACCACTTTTGCTTTAGGCGCTCCGGGAACGCCGCCCATCAAAACGCCTGGCCCGCCCTCGTTTTTCATTAGTTGATAGGCACCAATTTGTGCCGACAGGCGACCGGCAACTTCGCTCATAGGTTGAAGCAGTGGCAAGGCGCGGTTCGGCAACTGAACAGTCTCATAGGCAATTGCGGTGGTGCCGGCGGCGAGCAAGGCATCGGTGCAAGGTCGCGAGGCAGCCAGGTGCAAGTAGGTGAATAGAACCTGGTCTGGTCGAAGCAGGCCATACTCGGCCGCAATTGGCTCTTTGACCTTCAGCAACAAGTCGCCTTTGGCCCAAACCTCTTCGGCTGTTGCCAAAATAACTGCACCTTCGACCTGGTAAACATCGTCACCAAAACCTGAACCGAGGCCAGCGCCAGCCTGAATGAAAACTTCGTGCCCACGGCGAACAAGTTCGTGCACACCAGCTGGCGTGATCGCAACACGGTTTTCATTGTTCTTGATCTCGGTTGGAATACCTACACGCATTTTGCGCTCCTTCGTTCGGCTTTGGTTCTATTGAAAAGTTTGTAGAAGTTTCATTACAAATAGGTAAATTTCGCATAATCTTCGGAAAATGTCGTAATTTAGTTAATAATTTCGTAAATGGAGGCGAAAATGACTAACCAATCGAAGAATCTGCTGGGCAAGATCGAGCTCGACGAAATCGACCATGAACTAATTCGCCTACTTTCTCAAAACGCCCGCAGCACAAACGCCGACTTGGCCGCGGCAGTGGGTATCGCCCAGTCAACCTGCATCACCCGAGTGCGCTCTTTGCAGGATCGCGGCGTAATCAGCGGATTCTCGGCGAACATCGAACCAGCGGCACTCGGCCTCGGCACCCAGGTGCTGATTTCGGTGACCCTGCGGGCCGGAGCCCGAGCACACCTAAGCGATTTCATGAACGACATGCGCCAGCGCCCAGAAGTCATCCAAGTTTTCTTTTTAGGCGGCGCCGAAGACTTTATAGTTCACCTTGCTGTTGCTAACCCAGACGAAGTGCGCGAATTCGTGCTCGATAATCTGTCAAATAATGCCACGGTGGCATCGACCCGCACCAACCTGGTTTTCGAGCACTTTCACAAAGGGCCAGCCGTCTAGATTGCTCTAAACTTGACTGCTATGACTAAAGTTCTCGCATCCCTTCCCGTTGGTGAAAAAGTTGGCATTGCATTCTCAGGTGGCCTAGACACCTCGGTTGCCGTTGCCTGGATGCGCGAACATGGCGCGATTCCCTACGCCTACACCGCAGACCTTGGTCAGTACGACGAGGATGACATCGACTCAATCCCTTCTCGCGCAACAATCTATGGCGCCGAAGCTGGTCGTTTGATCGACTGCCGCCAGTCACTTGCCGAAGAAGGCCTAGCAGCGATTGCCTGCGGCGCTTTCCACATTCGCACCGGTGGCAAGGTTTACTTCAACACCACTCCCCTTGGCCGCGTTGTCACCGGAACCATGCTGGTTCGCGCAATGCACGAAGACGGTGTCGAGATCTGGGGCGCCGGTTCAACCTACAAGGGCAACGACATCGAGCGTTTCTATCGCTACGGGCTACTAGCCAACCCAAACCTTCGCGTTTACAAGCCTTGGCTTGACGCTGACTTTGTTGAAGAACTTGGTGGCCGTCACGAGATGAGTGAATGGCTGCTAGCCCGCGACCTGCCATACCGGGCATCTCAAGAGAAGGCCTATTCGACCGACGCAAACATGCTTGGTGCAACTCACGAAGCCAAGACTCTTGAGCACCTAAACACCTCGTATGAAATCGTCGAGCCGATCATGGGCGTCAAGTTCTGGGACCCATCGGTTGAGATCGCCACCGAAGACGTAACCATCAAGTTTGTTCAGGGTCGCCCGGTTGCCATCAATGGCGAGAGCCTGCCAAGCGCAGTCGACATCATCATGAAGGCTAACGAAATCGGTGGGCGCCACGGGCTTGGAATGTCAGACCAGATCGAGAACCGCATTATCGAGGCTAAGAGCCGCGGAATCTACGAAGCACCCGGCATGGCACTGATTCACATTGCCTACGAGCGCCTCTTGACCGCAATTCACAACGAAGACACCATGGCAGCATATGCAGCCGAGGGGCGTCGCATGGGCCGCTTGCTGTATGAAGGTCGCTGGCTAGACCCGCAAACCTTGATGCTGCGCGAATCGCTCACCAAGTGGGTTGCTTCGGCGGTAAATGGTTCGGTCACATTGCGTCTTCGTCGCGGCGACGACTACACCATCGTCAACACCGAGGGCGAGAACTTTAGCTATCACCCAGAGAAGCTTTCGATGGAGCGCACCGAAGATGCAGCATTCGGCCCAACCGACCGAATTGGCCAGCTGACTATGCGCAACCTCGACATTGCCGACACCCGTCAGAAGCTAGATATGTATCGCAAGCAAGGACAGATTGAGGGTGGCCAGTTCGAACTGGCCTAGATCATGACTGACCAGGCAAAGCGCGACATCGACGCCATAAAGCTGCAAGAAGAGCTGCTCATTTTTGAGAGCTTCGATCAAAACACCGCTTGGCAATTGGGGTCGCTGCTGCGCGAGCGAGCTTTTCAAAACAACTGGCCAATCGTCATCGACATTCGCGCTGGCGAAACCCCGTTGTTTTATGCAGCACTTCCGGGCACCAACCCAGCCAACTCTGACTGGGCTCGCCGCAAGCGAAACCTTGTCAACAAGCTCGAGGTTAGTTCTTACTCGATTGGGCTGCACATGGCGATTGGTCAAAACATCCTCGAATTTATGGCGCTTGATGCACGTGATCACGCGCCGGCAGGCGGTTGCGTGCCGATTCGAGTTAAAGGCGCCGGCATGGTTGCCACCTGCACCGTGTCTGGTTTGCCGCAGCGCGACGACCACAAGGTTGTTGTAGAAGCAATGGCCGACTTGCTCGGTGTCAACCTGGGCGACGCAGCCCTTTAGATGCTCAACAGATAAACTTGTCAGGTTGCCTGGCAACATGCCCTCGTAGCTCAGTGGATAGAGCAGGAGCCTTCTAATCTCTTGGTCGTAGGTTCGATTCCTACCGAGGGCGCGTGGTCGGGCTGACCGGATTTGAACC
>JACCDO011854551.1_pt1 | contig 11076 bp, 11 predicted proteins | sample 7446101 | NCBI WGS metagenome assembly JACCDO01 (sample SAMN15323440, study PRJNA562643) | freshwater metagenome | isolation source: river surface water | place: USA:Blue River Watershed | collected 2017-08-16
AAAAGAGGAGGAAAAAAGAGGAATTTAAAATAATATTAAATTAAATATTTAAATTATTATTACTAAATTTGGTAATAATATATTATATTAAAAATAAAAATATTAATATCAGTAAGGAGAAAAAACTCCTCCTCCTCCGCTACGTGAAATTCTCGATTTTTAAAAAATAAAATTTGAAAAAATAAATAAAAATTTTTAATTTTAAAAAAACTTTTTTATTTTTGGAATTTAAAAAAGTAAAAATCGAGAATTTCACGCAGCGGAGGAGGAGGAGAAATTTATCTTTTATATATTTTTTAATATTTTTATTTTTTATTACTGATTCCAATTATATATTTATTTATTTTTTATTATTTTATTATTATTTAATTCCTCTTTTTCCTCCTCTTTTCTTCCTCTTTAAAATAAAAATTCCTTTTTGGGAGGAATTATTTTCATATTTTAAAATTATTGAAAAAAAAATCTTAAAAAAACATAAATATTCATATTTTTTAAAAAACAAATATTTATAATAATTTATAAATTTATAAAATATAAGGAAAATAATTACGTTTTTATTTTTTTAAAAAAAATATTATGATAAAATAGAAAATTTAAAAATGAATACGTATATATGTCATTATTGTATAAATTATAAAACAACCTCAATATCTGATTTAAATAAACATTTTAAAAGAAAAAAACAGTGTGAATGTTCATCTTTAATTACTTATGAAAAAGCAGAAACTTTAAGTAAATCAAAAAAATATATATTTAATTTTAATACAGATAATTTAACAAAGGAAGATTATCTATATATTATCACACATTATACTAATCAAACAAATATTATAAATTATGATTTTCGTAAATCTTTTAAAAATAAAAATGAAGATAATTTATTAACATCAAATGAACAAACATCAAATGAACAAACATCAAATGAATTAACTAATACATTTGTATGTGATAAATGTAATATGTCATTTTCAAAAAAATATAATTTAGATAGACATAAAATTAAAGATATTTGTGAAAAAAATAAAATTAAAAAAACTATTTTAGAAGAGAATAAAGAATTTACATCAAATGTAATTAGTAAAAAAATATTTAATAATCAAATTCAAGGTAATTTTAGTAATTGTAATATTAATCAATATAATAATAATAATTTAAATAACCATACATCTTACAATATTCAAGTAAAAGATTTTATTCATGATAATTATGATATAAGTCATATAAAAAATGAATATTATAATCAAAAAGATTTCTTTTTATATCATAAATTTCTTAAAATAATTATGGAAAATGAAAAAAATCATAATATGTTCTTTTCAAATGATGATGCTATTGTATTTACAGATGATGGACTTATTAAAATGAGTCCAGATAAAGCATGTTATTTAGTCTTAGATAAATTAAGTAATTCTTTTGAACAATTAATGAATATTCAAGATGAAGATTCTAAAAATTATTATAATTTTATAAATAAATATTATTATTTATTAAAAAATCAATATAAAATTGATACCATTTATAAAGATTATGATGTTGATGAAAAAAAATTTATTTATACTGCTCAAAGTAATTTATTTAGGTCTCGTGATAAATATTTAACAAAAATTAAATCATCGCTTTCAGATGTAAATGCTATTATTCGAGAAAATTTAAAATCATCTATTAGTGATTTTTCTGTAATCCCTTTTTTAAATCCAAATATTGAAGATTTTGCTTCCGTGAGAATGCGTTATCGAGATTTAAAAAATTAATAATATTTTATTGATTATTTTAATTTTTTACTGTTGTAAAAGTAATAAAATATTTTATATATTAGTACAATATATAAAATATATCAATATATAAAATATATTCAAATGCCAGTTTGTAAAAAAAATCCTAAAAAACATTATACAGGTAAAGAACCCTCGCCAAAAGGTTTAGGTTATTGCGCTTCATCTGAAAAAGATGGAACTATTATGAAAGGTCGTGATGGAAATATGTGGATTAAAAGTAAAGGAAAATGGATAAAACATAAAGATGAAGATTCAACTGAAATAGTTGAAAAAAATTTAGATAAAAAATTATATAAATGGTGGCAAAAATTAGCAACAGGTAATATTATACTTATATATAAAGATGGAAAACATAAATTGATTACAAGTTCTATGAAAACTTTCAAATCACAAGTCAAAGATATTACAACAAAATGGCAAGATGCTGAAAATGATGAAAACGTTGAAGCAATTATTTGGAGTGCTCAAAGTTCAGATGTTATACAAGAATTTATTTATTATTTAACTAAAAAACATTCGAAAAAAGAAATAGAAGATATGTTAAAAATAAAAGATTTACCAGATTATTTGTTAAAAAATTATAAAAAATATTTTAAAAAATATGAATTTTATGGAAAAAAAGATTATACACTCAAAATGTAAAAATATTTTTAATAATATTTCAAAAATATATTTTCATCCTTTTTTGTTTCAAATGTAAAATAGGGTGTATATTCAAAAACTTTCTCAAACCCCTCTTCTTTTACCGGTTTTTCATATTTACTTTTATACACTCTTATCGCTATTTCCGGTAATGCTTCCATTTTACCTTCACTACGTTCTATTCTATAATGATTCATATGATGAATAATTTCTTCATCAAATGGTACATAAATACTATATATTACATAATCATTTGATTTTGCTATAGATATATATTTTTCTCTCGTTTTTTTCGAAGGATTTGTCGCATCCACTATTATATTTAACCCTTTTTCAATACTTTTTATAAATGTTTTCTCTAATTTCGTTTTTAATACATCTCCACTTAATACATTATATGATGAATCAAACGCACTTAATAATTCCGAAAATGTTGTTTTACCCGATGCTGGACTACCCGTCATCAATATTAATTTCTTACTTTTATCTTTATGTAATATTTCAAATATTTTTTGTAATTCCACTTTCGAAACTTCCGATGTTATTTTCTCCAGAAATTTCCTTTCAACCTTCTTATAATATTGTTTTTCAGCGTTTTTCTTAAATAATTCTTCTGGCGTATAACACATTATACCACAATTTAACGCATAATAATAATCACTTTCACTAAAATCATCTTTTCGTCCTAATGCGTCTCCACAAAAAAATGATACATTTTTATTGATTTTAATATTATAAAAATCTTCTATAAAATGAAAAGAACCTGTATGCGGTTTTCTATAATAGTTTTTATCACACGCTAAAAAAAATCCAACTTTCATATTATCTAATTCCGAAAAAGCATTATTTATTTTCTTTATGATTTCATTCTTCTCTTTCATCTTTTTTGATTCCTTTCTTAATAATCCATATTGATTCGATACAACATACACAAAATAATCATTTTTAATATATTTTTGTAATGTTTCTAAAACATTTTCATATGTATATTCATAATCAAATTCGTCTTTTGGATACACTTTCTTATTTTTAGGCGCTATTAACGTATGGTCCATATCAAATATTGCGAATTTCTTTGTTTCACACAATTCCGGAAAGGAATATAGAAAACCTTTTTCAATATTTTCTTTAAATAAAAATTTCATATTTCTATATTTCATTCTTCTATTCTTTTTACATAAATTTTATATAAAATAATTATAGTTATAATTAAAAAATGTATAATTGCGATTTTGATAAAATTTATTTAATAAACGGTTTATCCCGTTCCGGAAATCACCTTTTTATTACTTGGTTAATATCCGCGTTTGAAGATAATAGTGTCTATTTCTTAAATAATGTTTATCCAAAACAACATTTATCTATTTATTCAAATAATCAATTAAATATTGATACTTTAATGAAAAATTCTGTTGCTACAATTGATGGAGATGACCAAGGAAAATATATTGAGGAAGAAGATATAAGAAAGAAATTAGTAAAAAAAGAAGATATGAAAAATATGTTAGAAGGAAAAATTAAAAAAGCACAAGTTTTAATTTTATCTATTGAAAACAATTTTGTAAATATTTTAGATATGGTTGGCGCTTTATTTAAAAAATATAATCATATGTTTAAAGTAATCATTTTACGCGATGTTTTAAATCTATTCGCAAGTCGTTTTGAAGCAGAAACAAAATTAATAAAAAATATTAAAAAAAATGACCCCGATTTTAAATGGCATATATACGAAACAGACATTATTACATTCGGTTATTATATAAATAATTTAATGGAATATAATAAACCAAATTATATTTCTTATCTTTATAATCAATTTATAATGGATGAAAATTATAAAAAAAATTTAGCACATATGTTACAAATTGATTATAATAAAGCAATGGTTACAAAATCAAAATTTCTTAAAGGTTCAAGTTTCCAAAATAACGCAAATGAAACCATTGAAAAATATTTTATGCGCTGGTATTTATACAGAAATAATAAATATATACAATTTTTTATGAATGATGATTATTTAATGAAATTAATGAAAACTATTTTTGATTTTTCTTTACAAAAAAATTCACTAAAAGTTAAAAATATTTCCATTTCTTTTAAAAATTATGAAAATAAATTAAAATCAAATTCTAAAAAATCAAATTCTAAAAAATCAAATTCTAAAAAATCAAATTCTAAAAAATCAAATTCTAAAAAATCAAATTCTAAAAAATTAGTTTCCAAAAAATAAATTATAAAATGATATTTGTTAAAAAATAAATAATTATTTAACAAAAAAATATATTTTAAGATTTTTTATTATAAATATTTTTAGATGAAGTTTTGTTTTGTAACATTTTTTTTGATTCTTGATGTAATTTTTCATTTATTTCAATAATTAAAGAAGATATATTATGTTTTTTTGAAATTAATGCTGTAGTTCCAACTCCAGAAAACATATCAGTAATATGTTTAACACCATTTTTTTTTAAAAATAAAATTAATAATTCAATTATATCATAATAAAAACCCTTAATCCATATTTTTTCATTTTTAGGATATAAAATATCATTTTCTAATTTTGGTATCATTTTCATATTTTTATTATTTTTTCTAAAACATAAAATATTTGAATAATTTAAATATCTTGTTTTTCCTTTTTTATCATTATTATTTTTAAGAATTTTTATAAACAATAACTCCATATTATGATTTTTTGCTTCATTTATAAACACTGATTTTTTATCTATAAAACTTATATTACCATCTTCTTCCCAATATCTATCTGTAAAAATAATTATTATAAACCCATTATCTTTAATTTTTGACATTATTAATTCTGCAGTTTTTTTTAAAAAAAATAAATAGTCATTTATTTTATAAATATTCAATTCAGATATATCAGGTGGTGATGTTATTACTGAGTCTTCAATATTTTTGTAATTTTTTAAAACTTCGAATGAATTACCATGTACAATATTAATTTTTACAACCATTTTTTATAAATCTATTATAAATAAATATTTTAAAAAATAAATAATTATTTAACAAATCTATAAAAATATCTTAAAAAATAAAAATATCGAATATAAAGAAATAATCTATAAAATAAGTATAAAAAAATAAAAAATAATAATTTTTACATATAGATGCTTTATATTAAACAATTTACAATGAGTTTTAATAATATGTCAGGAAATATATATATTGCTGAAGACCAAGATGGAAATTATAGAAGTAATATTCATTTTGAAAATCAAGAAACAGCAACTTTACAAACGAATTTTTACGCAAATGAAATTGAAAAAATTATTCAATTCACAAATCAAGATATTGAATATGAACTAGAATTTGAGGAAAATGGTGGATTATCTATTGATTTACAAAATAATGGTAATGTTGAATGTCATATTAATATTGTCGAAAACATAATGAGTTACTTATATTTACAACAGTTGCGTGGAAATATAAATAGTGATAACAATTATATAGGCAAATTTACACTTTTTTCTGGTTCAAATCCAACAATACCAACATTAGAATTTGAATTTCAAGATGATGAAGAAGAATATGAAGAAGAAGAAGATAATGTTAAACCAGATTATTTCGCAAATTGTAAATTAATTAATAAGTTTGTAGGAAAATCTGAAAAAATTAAAAAAGATGATATTTTATTAAAAGAAAATGCTGAATGTTTTATTTGTTTCGAAAAATATAAAGAAAAAGAACTAAAACGAAAATTACCAAAATGTGGTCACGTATTTCATAAAAAATGTATTGATAAATGGTTGAAAAGTAAATCAACTTGTCCCCATTGTAGATGTGATTTAATGGAAGATGTCGTTATGAATGATGATGATGTAAATGAATATTTAAAAAAAATAACTTGTTGTTGTTGTGGTCAGCAACCTCAAATTCAACATACCAATGGTACTATTCAAGTAAATACTTCCTTTTTATATGATTCTTCAAATATATACGATTCTTCAAATATTATTGAAAATATTTCCAACATAAATTTTAATCCAAATAATAATTCTTAAAAAAAATAATAAGATTATTCATAAAATATTTTTTTTATGAATACTATTTCCCCACACATTTTATTCAAAAAAATATATGTAAAAATTAGTTTTCAATTCTTAAAACATTTTTTTTTACAATAATATATTGAAAGAAAAGTTTGGGGAAAATAATAGTTAAGAATGAAATTTAATAGATTTTACTTTAAGAACTAAAGAATCATCTTTGTGTTGAATATAGTGTTTTGTAGGAACATATTGGAATTCTTTTAAAGCAGATGGAGACCAAATAATTTCAATATTTTGAGATGAATTATTGATAAATAATGTTTGTAATATATTTTTTACGGGAATTTTATGTAATCGTGATATTTTAACAACATTATCTATTTTTGATTTTAATTTATTTATTAAATCATCTTTTATAATATTTTCAATTTTATATTGGAAAATTTGACACGTTTCATTACTATAATTTTCAAATTCACTTACATTTAATTTTATTTGAAAATACTTTTCATTTTCATCAAAAAGTAAAATATGATTATAATAAATATGAACTAATATATTTTCTTCAAAATCCTTTTTCCTCATTTTCTATTTATACTACGTTTATTTTTCCCGAAATATAAACTATTCTTTTTAAAATAAAATATATTTTAAAATGTTTTATATGTATTTATTATAGTTATATTATTATAAAAATGAATTTAGAAAAAAAAGAAAATATATCTCGTTCTAGAAATTCTATTTCTAAAAATAACTTTTTTTATTTACAAAATCATAATAGTATCATCTATTATAACAAAAAATATAAGCATCCTTCTATTGTTATCGAATTTTATCATCAAAGACCCAAAAATAGTGGTATTCGTCGCGTTTTAATTGGTGACCCATTTCAACAAGATAAACGTATTCCAGAAAAATATCAATACACTATTGCTGATTATATTCATTATTGTCAAAATGGAGGAAGTTATGGACATAATGCTCCAGCATTTTTACATAAAAGTAGTGAGCGAGAATATAGAGATACTTATTTATTTTCGAATATTACACCTCAAGAAGTTGTTTTTAATTCAGGTTTATGGTTATTATTTGAAGGTGTTACTGATAGAATACTTAAAAAATATAATAACGCAATTGTTATTAATGGAAGTTTAGAAAGCAAAAAAAAAGTATTTGATGATGATTATACTTTATACATTCCTCAAAAAATGTATAAAATTATTATTTATTATCATAATAATACATATTATTATGTCGCATTTATAGGTGAAAATCGTCCATATTATTTACTCCAAACTGCCATTGAACATCGTAGTAAAGATTTACATCTTAAACCTTATAGTATGGACATTTCTGATTTATTTCATCAAATAGAAAAAGAAACTAAAATTAAATTTAAATCAAGTATATTAAATAATATTCAACGCGGAAATGAAGATTTTATATATATTGATAAATCACGTATTCAACAAATGAAATCAAGCGAATTATATGGAAATATTATTTATAGCAAAAATAAAAATGAACTTAATCAAATTGTTCCAAATATAAAAAAATTAAACCCTTTTCACACCATTTATTATAATTATGCTATTAAAAAATTAGGGTTATAATATATTTATTATATAAAAATTATTTAACAAATAATATTTTTGTTAAATAATTAGAATGAAATTGGAAAATAATATTGAAGTTCTGTTTTTGAAAATCCATTATTTCCTAAAAATACATTACACCATTCTTCACTATTATCTAATTTTTCACATATTTTCATCATTATATATTTTATTTCATCTTTTGTTTTATCCTTTTTATCATAATATATGACATTTAAATGATTTTCAACACATATATTTTTAATTCCAATTTTTTCTAATACTTCCTCATCTATATACGCATAATTTAATTTATATTTACTATTACCATTTCCTCGATTAATAACTAAGATTGGTAATTCTTGAATATTTTCATTAAAATCAATATATTGTCCCTTTTCATTATTATTAAATTTTTTAATGACTATTTTATTTTTTTGTATATTGGTATTATATAATAATAATGTTTTATCTGAATTATTTGTTACTTTATCTTTATGCTGATTCCATACAACATTTCCAGTTTTTACAGAAAATCCTAATTGGTCTAATGTACTACTCTTTTCATATAACTTTTCTAATTTCATTTTTTGTGTTGTAAAAAATATATTTTTATTTATTTCAAATATATATTTATTACTATTTTCCATATTACGATTTTCTAATATATTTTTTCGAATAATTATTCCAACTGTTTCTTGACTAGTATCATCAAATGTCATTTTTCCATAATCAATAATTTCTAATAATTCATAATTCATATATATATATGCGCGTGTTTTTCTATAATAAGAACTATTTAATATACTTTTTGGTAATATAAATCCTAATATTCCATTATCTTTTAACTTTTCTAATGAATGTAATATAAATAAAACAAATATTTGAATACGTCCCTCATAATATATTTCATTCTTATTTTTCCCTTTTAAATGTTCCGGTAAATTTTCTGTTTTATAAACAAAATATGGTGGATTACCAATAATCATATCGTATTTTTTATTATGTGATATATCATAATTTAAAAAATCCATATTTATATAAGATACATTTGGACGTTTTATTTGAATAATGTTATTAAATATTGTTTCATTATATTCAATCGCATCAAAATTATATTTTTTTTATAAAAAAATGAATCTTTTTGTAAAATATCAATAAATTCACACGAACCACAAGATGGTTCTAAAAAATCATATTTTGATAATTTTGGTAAATAAGATTTCATTTTGGGATAAAAGTCTTGAACAATAGTTGTTGGAGTAAAAAATATTCCATATTCTTTTTTAACATCTTTTGTTAAAAGATTATTTAATTCCAATGATGAAGAATTCATTTTATTCATTACTCTATAATATTCTTTACATTTACTTTTTTTTAAATAATTTTTTAAGATTCAGATTCCGAATCATTATCATCCGTAAATTTAAATTGATGAAGTGTATTTTGAATTATATTTTCAACCTTTTTCTCATTTACCTTTGTTTTTTCAAATTTCTTTTTATTCTTGAATTTCGGATTATTGGAATATTGATTACATGGCGCAAAACTTTCCCTATGCATGTCCGATATTCCATATTCTTTAATCGCATCTAAATGAACTTTTGTTAAATATCCCATATTACTTTCAATACCATATTTTTTATATTTATTTTCAAAATCATTTTCAACACAATGATGAATCCAAACATCGTGAGAATGTTTTGCTAAAATAGATGCTGCGGCAATTCCAATATATGTTCCATCACCTTCTACAACACATTCATATTCAAATTCTTTATTATCACGTATATAAGGTATGAATTTATCACCATCTACTAAAATTTTATCAATTTCCATTATTTCTCGAATATTATCAATCGCATCATGCATTCCTTCCATAACTGCTTGTAATATATTTAATTCATCAATACGTTTATTATCTTTACTTACAACCGAATATACTAACGCATTATCTTTAATAAAATGAAATGACTTTTCACGTTGTTTCGGAGTCATTTTTTTAGAATCACGTATTATAATATTTTCTTCCTTCATCTTTTCAATAAATGTATTATCAATAACTACTGCTCCTATAAATGTTGAACCAAATCCACATCCTCTAGCACATTCATCAATACAAACTTCAATAAGATTAGGATTTTGACAAGGTAATAAATTATATGTTTTTTTAACTCGTGGTGGCATTTTTTAATAAAAGATTATTTCTTTTATTAAAATTTTCTTTACATTAAATAAATTATTATATTTATTAAAAATAATTATTTAATAATTATAGAACATATATATTATAAATATGAAAATAGCAATATGTTTATTAGCATATCAACCTACAAGAGAATTATTAGAATTATATGATGGATTATATAAAGGAAATACATATAGTATTTATGTTGTTGTGGATGATAATAATTATGATACAATAGAATTAAAAAGATTATTTCCAGATTTTCATTTTATAAAAGTAAATGAAGAAACGTGTTATAAATATGGATATACAAAATTAGCATTTACTGTAAAAAAAGGAGAACCTAGTGCTTGGGATAAAGGAATATATTATTTTTGTGAAGAAAATAAAATAAATTATGATTTTATATGGTTTATTGAAGACGATATTTGTATACCTTCACCAAATACCCTTAAATATATTGATTCCAAATATAAAGATTATGATTTTTTAACAAAAGAAATGGTATCAAACCCTGAAATACATTATGATCAAAAAAAAGAATTAGATAAATATATGACGATACCATTTAGAAAAAAATTAAGAAAATCAATGATTTGCGCTATAAGAATATCAACTATTTTTATAGAAAAGATTAAAGATTATGCGAAAAAAGAGAATCATTTATTTTTTTCAGAATATTTTTTTCCAACATTAGCAAATTATTATAAAATGAAAAGTAAATGTATTGAAGAATTTAAAAATATAATATTTAGAAAAATATGGTCTTTTCATCAAATAATTAAAGAAGATAAATGTTTATATCATCCAGTGAAAGATGTAATGTTTCAAAAATCTTTAAGAAACGTTTTATCCCCCAATATAGC
>JACCDO011377853.1_pt1 | contig 11075 bp, 5 predicted proteins | sample 7446101 | NCBI WGS metagenome assembly JACCDO01 (sample SAMN15323440, study PRJNA562643) | freshwater metagenome | isolation source: river surface water | place: USA:Blue River Watershed | collected 2017-08-16
AACATGTGCGGTACAATACATACAAAACGTTTTTGCCATAATCCTTGTTCGTTTCTTTTCAATAATATCCCCGCCTTGGTGCTTAATGCGTTAACAGTAGGCGCATCTTTAGACGGCGTGCTTCGCAATGTCAAATTTACCCGATCTTTCGCGTGCATGGCAATAAAATCTTCATCATTTTCAGCCCCTGGTTTATCATCCCTACGATGATCAATTATGGTTGAAATTAGGGACGAAGGCAAAGCCGCCACGGACTGGGCAGCTTGGGACGCCCGTCTTACGGCTCCCTTCACAGTTTCCATAGGAAATTACGCCGCTTGCGCCACTTATCGCCTTAATTTTTTGTATTTATTGTTAGACCCGGGGCCGCTCATTGGAGTTGTTGTCAATTCTCAATAATGATTTAAGTTTAACTTCTCCTTGGAGAAAGCCTTAAATCGATCCTACGTTTGAACTAATTAAGTGCATTGTTGATGTAACTTAGGTTTTTATAAGTAGACTACTTCTGAGTTGTAATAGTATGAGAAAAAGAAGTAGTGATATTATTTTGCTTATTTTGTCCTTTATGTACGTCATTGGATAGTCTACACAGGGTAGTGTAAGATAGGGTACCCTAAAACTAAAGTATTTCAATATGTATCATTTATGTAAAATATCAACACATTTCGTGAAAAGAATACTCTTCCATCCTTTGTGTCCCTTAATTTAATTTAATTTAATTTTTAAGTATACACAACCCACTTTAATCACAATCACAAAAAGTTTTTCATTCCTCGATGAACCCTCTTTAATCCGGTCCCAATTGAAAATCTACCAGTACATACGAAAAGGTAGTGGGTTCAAGACGCAGATTGCGAAATGAGTACCAATCCTTTGAGGGAGCAGCTCCTAGACAGCCACCAACCCGCGCCTGCGATACCAGCGCAACCTACGGCAGTCAACAAAGGAGGTCTTACCTCGGCTGAAGCGGAGGAATATATCAGTAAATATGGATACAATGAATTACCGACGGTGGAGATTTCACTTTGGTGGGTTTTATTGCGTCAATTTATGGGAACTATGCCATACATGTTAGAGCTGGCATGTTTAATATCTTTAATTGTTTACGATTACTTAGATTTTGCAATTATCCTAATTATGTTGCTCTGCAATGGATTTCTCGGCTTTTACGAAGAAATGAAGGCTGCTGCAAGTTTACGAGAATTAACAGATCGAATGGAACAAAGAATTGGTGTTGTTCGTGATGGTAAAGCAGAATTTTTAAACACAAGATTTTTGGTGCCTGGTGATGTCATTTTATTAACTGGTGGATGTTCAGTTCCCGCTGATGTTGACCACATCGATGGAGATGTACTTGAAGTCGATACATCATCTGTTACTGGTGAACCAATACCAAGAAAATATCCTGGTGATCATGGTAATCATATTTATGCTGGTTGTACCGTAAGGGCAGGTGAAGCATATGCTTTAGTTAAGAAAACTGGGTTACATACTATGGTTGGTAGTGCAAATGAAGATATTATGAAAGATAAACAGGAAGTTAAAAAAAGTGTTTTCGAAGAAAAGGTTCTTCAAGTTGTTAAAGTTATTATTTTGGTGTCACTAGTTGATGTTTTAATCATATTTTTACAACAAGGACTTGGATATCACGAATTTAAACATTCCAAAGTAGATGATCTCTTGTTAACTTGTCTTTCAATCATTATTGCTTCAATTCCGATCGCGTTACCGCTTGTTTTGCAAGTTACAATGGCTTTAGGTGCTGGTAAAATGGCAAGAAAATATGCTGCTGTCGTAACATCATTACCTGCATTACAAGATATTAGTTCGATGACAGTATTATGCTCGGATAAAACTGGAACTTTGACCACTGCCAAGATAGACATTAGTGCGGAGGACGTTTTTGCAAATACTGGATTTACAAAAGAAGATGTTGCCCTTTATGCTGGATTAGCATCCAACAGAGATAAACTTGAAGATGCTATTGATAGATCAGTAATTAAGCATTTTGATAAAGTACTTGGTGGTTCAGAAAAAGCAATGGCGATATCATCAGCTTACACTAAAGTTAGAGGTGTTGGTTTTAATCCTATATACAAAAGAGTCTTATTTGAATTCTCTCATCCTAAGCATGGTCGTGTAACTATTGTGAAAGGTTTAGTATCCAAAATTTTAGATACTGCTGATGGTGGTGTTGATGAAGCTGCAGATCAATGGAAAGTTGAAAACTTGGAAACTATTAGAGATAATATTAAAAAAATTGATTATAACTTTGCAAAGGATGGCTACAAAACTCTTGGTGTTGCTCTTAAATTGAACGATGGTCCTTTCAAGTTTGTTGGTATTCTTCCTATGCTTGACCCACCTCGTATAGATTCTGCAGAAACTATTAAAAATTTGGTAAATGCTGGTATTAATGTGAAAATGATTACTGGTGATCATCTTAACATTGCTATTACCACTGCCAGAAAGATTGGCATGGGAACGAATATTCATGCTGGTGAAGCAACTCGAGTTGGCTCCCATGATAGAGATGAACTTATCTTGAATGCTGATGGATTTGCTCAAGTATTGCCTAAAGATAAGCGAGAAGTCGTCTTGGTGTTAAAGAAAACGTTCGAAAAAGTTGTTGGTATGACTGGTGACGGTGTTAATGATGCCCCTGCATTATCTGCTGCACAATGTGGTGTAGCAGTAGACGATGCAACAGATGCAGCCCAGAAAGCTGCGGCAATTATATTAAGATCGCCGGGACTTTCTGCAATTTATCATGGTGTAGTTGAAAGTCGACGAATTTTTCGTAAATTAAAGTCTTACGTTACTTATAGATTCGGTGCGACTATACAAATTGTAGCCGTATTGACTATCCTTATCTTAGTTTCAGATTGTTCTATTAATTCGCTCTTTGTGATAATACTTGCATTGTTCAATGATTTAACCATGCTTCCTATTGCATATGATAATCAACAAGCAAGTGCTAAACCCGAAAATCCTGACGTGAATAAGTTACTTTTCATGGCTGGCTGCTTTGGAGCGATGGAAACATTTTTCTCGATGATATTTGCTTACGGTGCTTCTGAAACTGATTTATTCTCTAGTGATCTTAATGTTCAGGGCTGTGGAACATCATTTCAAGGATCAATGTGGTTGCAAATTTTTATCGCTGCTGAATTACTCATTTTTTCAGCTCGAGCTCCGACATACATGTGGTTTTCCATTCGTCCATCTAGTTCATTATTTTGTTCTGTCATGGCTGGTAATATAATTGCAACAATATTGGCGAACTCGTCATCCAAATTTGGTAAAATTCCTGGAAAAGATATAGTGTTGATATGGGTTTACGATTTCATTTGTATTATCATCATTGATATCTTGAAAGTTCAACTCCTATTATTTTTAGGCGAAGAAACTGCAGTATTACCAGATAAAGAAGACCTTCCTATTCTAAAACCATCTGATCGTTTCTCTGTCGATCTCGAAAACAATCAACATATTGATGCATTAGTCAGTGCGGCTGACAAAGGAAGACAATCATACTCACGAAATCGGATGTCTGAGTGGATTAACAAGTCTGCAAATTCTAGTATTAGAAGTAGTCAACAAAAAGCATTGTCTATTTCAAATAACAGAATTAGTAATAGCTCGATTCGGTATTCAGAAAGATTTAGTACTTCGATTATCTTGCCAGCTTCGACTGTCAATACTAATCAGTCCAACTTATTAAGAGGATCCCTAAGTAGTAGCATTAATATTAAACCAAATACTCCTGCGAACAAGAAATTATTTTAAGTATTTTATTGTTGTAAGCAGTTAATAGTTAATAGTAAATAGATCTTCCTTCACAAAGTTGTAACTTCCTCAATCATGCGGTAACTGCATCAACAAGGTGTGGATTTCTTCGACTCACAACTTAGGATCGCAGTCTGCGATTCGCAGAATCAGAAAGTCAAAGTCTTAGTAAGATCGATTAACAATTGTCGGATTATGGCTCGGGCAAATCTTAGTGTGAACGCCGCTATAAGCGAGGCATTCGTGGCAGCAAACAGCGCCGATAGTAGCATCCGCTTGTTAAAAGTATCTATTGAGCACAGCACGGAGAGCTTAATACTCAATTCTGTCATTAATAAGATCGGTTCGCGTAGTGATGACTTTGATAATATCATTAAGACTGTAGTCACGGACAATGAAGCGGCACTTTTACTATTCAATTTAAATGATGGTCAGAATTCTAACGAATGGGGATTACTAGCGTGGATACCTGATTTGTGTAGAGTCCGCGATAAGATGTTGTATGCATCATCGAGAGAAGATTTAAAAAGGACTTTGGGTATTGGATATTTTGTAAATGAATATTATGTAAGTAATATTCTTGAGCTAAATTGGGATGCATATCAAGATAGCACTAAAAAAGGTAATAGTGATAAAAATATCTTAAGTACTAAAGAACAGTTGATTTTGGAAGAGAAGTCTTTAACACAATCAGAAAGTGCTAACACTAAAAGCAGTGCTATGACTGTCTTGCCATTTAAAATTGCACCAGAAGTTCTCGAGTCGTTTAAACAATTTAATTCAAAAGAAATTAATTGGATTGAACTCACAATGGAATCGACTGAGACTATAAGGTTAGTTTCAAACCGTAAAATAGGGAAAACTGAAAAAACTTGTGGTTATTTGAGCGATTCTAACGCCTCTTATATTATATACAATATAACAGGTGATAGCAATGACAATTCTATTTATTTCTGTTTCTCTTGTCCTGAAAGTGTTCCCATTAAGAACAAAATGACCATGTCATCAGCCAAGGCCACTGTAATATCTTATATCAATGAGTACATTCAATACAAAATCAACAAATCTGTAGAAATTCGAGATACGCAAGAGTTGGATGACATAATAAAGTTGGATACAACAGCCGAAGTTGATTCCGTTTTTTCATCAAATGCTGCAGCAATTACAAGTGCAAAGCCTCAAAAACCTGGAAGAAAAGGCTCTAATATTCCAAAGGCAAAATTTGTCGCAGACGATTTATAGATACTTATTTTGATATTTATATCATAACTATTACACCCTCTGACTCAAAAATTCTTGTATAAGATGATTTAGGAGTGGCGATTTGAAATTGTGTGCGAATTTATGAACGTATACAGTTTTGGACATTTTCATAACGATTTAAATACACGGCCACCTGGTGCGCAGTCCTCGACTCTCCTTTGCACTGTACTAGCATGATTAATCTCACTTACTCGTATTCTTTTCACCGGTACGTTTTTAAAAAAACAGTAAAAATAATTTTAAAAAATTTACTAAAAAATTGCTAAAAATTTGTAAGACATCTTCGGGGGGTTGATGGAGCAGATGGACGACGACATCGTGTCCGAGCGGGAGGCAGAGTACGTGCCAGACGAGGTGGTTCAAGTGGCCGGGCCAAGTCGAGTATCGATATCGAAACCTATTGTTACATCGTCGTTGAGTGAGATAAATCAAGAGGTTGAGATGAATTCATCGGTTTCTATGATTACCGAGTCAACTGATTTGATGGATATATTTGGGACATCAAGTATGGAGAATGGATTTGATAATAAAGTTAATAGTAGACGTTCTTCTAATAGCTTATTAGAACTGCCGCCGCCTCGAGTAAATCCAAATTACCCAATATATCCTGATACTACTCTAAGTGATAAATTGGAAGCAGCCGAAGCCACGAATAGTCGACTTGTTGATGAAATAGATCGAATCTTGAGGCGAAATACTGAAGAGAAGGATGATCTCAAACGCAAATGCGACGATGATATCAGAAGATTGCGTAACCAATTGAAGGAATCGAACGAAAGGTACACAAAATTATTAGATAAATCAGAAAAATTAGATACCGTTGAATTTGATATGCATGAACTCAAAAATGCATGCGAGAATTTGAAGCGTATCGAGATTGAACAACAAAATAAAATAGAAAAATTATCGAATGATAATTTGAGTTTTAGAGCAGATGTCATGACATTAAAAAATGAAGTTACAAAATTTCGCGCAGAGAATTCACATTTAAAAGCAGCACATGATACTGTTATTGCGGAGAATGCCGAATTAAGATCTGAGCTCATGAACATAAAGACTAGTAATGATACTAATAAAGATCTTGACAGGAAAAGGATGGATGAAAGAATTGTGAAATTAAATGAAGATGTGGTGTTGTATGAGAATAAAATTGCATTTCTCGAAGCAGAAAATGGTTCATTAAGGCGCAGGGTTAATGATATGGATATGCTTGATCGTGAGTTCAATAAGCTTAAACGTCACACCACTACCCTTGAGTCTGAAATTAGGTCACTAATGGCTGAGAATGGGCACTTGCGCCTTTATTCCTCTGGAGTTCCACTACCTGGTGGTGGAGTGCAAACGACCCATTTAAAATCAAATTATTCGTCGCAATTTCATGATCACGCAGATTACAGCAAGGACAATACTTTTCAAATGGGACATAATTCACAATATAATCACGAGTTATTGTATGATAAAGTTGGTAGTATCCCTACCAGAGACTATAACCTCGCCGCACTGAATAATCAGCGCGATTATGGCCACGGAGTTACTACAATTGTACCCAGTAGAGATTATAGTAATACTACATCTAGTAGTCAAAGAGAATATAACGCAACTGTTTCTAGCATGCCTTCAGTAAGTCACAGTAGAGATAGTAATACAGTAAATTACTCTCAAAATGTAAAGTCTGGGAATTATTCTCATAGCGTTTCTAACAATTTGCTTGATGCGAATGGTGTTACATCTCAGCAAGTGCTTAAAGACAGCACATCTTCAGACAATAGATCAAAATCTCCAGGAAGAAAATTACTTGGTGACGTTGTCGCGGGATTGCCACCTAAACCAGTATCAAATACCACTCCATTTGGTACTGATAATATCAGTGCTACTATTTCTAAAACATTTGATGAGCTTGAGAAAAAATTAACGGCGTTAATGAGTGAAAAAACAGCGTTACAAGATGAAACCGAGAAATTGCATCAACGAGGCGGCAAAACATTGAAGGAGAGAACCCGTTTAACACAAGCTGAAGCTAGATTGAAAGAAGTGGGTAAAGAAATAAGCGCAACTAGGAAAGAGCTCTTGGGAAAACCTTCGTAGATAAATTTATGTATCATGTATTATAAACTTTTTTTGTTGCGACTAAATTATTTACAAACGTTATTTATATATATAAACTAAATGGTGAACTGAGCACCGAGAAATAGAAGAACGATACAAAATGAAACAATTATGGCCAAGTAATGCAGCAGTTTACCCAAATATATCCAAGTATTCACAGAAAACAACGAAGTAAGTTTACCTTTTCTCTCACTTTCATATTTACTGTCTACTAGATCGTGAGAGTCTTTCCTTAGCGCAGAAGCAAATGAACCATCGGTACAATTCAATCTGGTACGACTTTGCTGCACGCATTCGGTTGTTCCATATACGATGTTTTGAGCAGCCAAAGACGTATTCAAAAACGGTTCGGCGAATGTCTTCACAAACCAATAATTGCAGCAGATAAATGATAAAAAATTCTTTCCTTCCGCTTCGGGCGAGGATTGCATATATCTCTTGATATAATCAGGATCCTTATGTCTCATTATTGCATCTTTATAATTCTCTGCCATTTGTTGCATAATTTTATTTCTATCAAATTTCCATGAACTTTCTCTTGCATTTTTACACAATTGAGTACGTAATTCTAGGTCAACGACTATTTTCCTTGTAGCTTGGTAATAAGAGTCAAAATTGCCCGCAGGGCATGTAAAACCATTAAAACCATAATCTACGAGATGTCCACCACACTTATCTTCGACAACACATGGGCATCCACTAGCTAATGCTTCAAGTGTCACGTTGCCGAATGTTTCGACATCTGAAGGAAATAATAATACATCGGCACTGGCATATGCTTCTGCTAAAGCGGCCCCAGATAACCAACCACAGCACACTACATTATTTATTTGAGACAAGGTTTTTTCAAAAGTACCATTACCAACAACCATGGCTTTGACCGGCAATCCTTCTTTCTGTAACTTTTTTATAACATTAAGCCAAATATCAGGTCGTTTTTCGGGAACTAATCTACCTACCCATAACACGACAATATCTGTGGGCGCAATATTTTTGGATTGCCTAAATACTTGACTTCGCCTTTGAGGCTTGAAGAGCTCCAAGTCGATCCCTCTGCCCCATTCTTTTAATTCGGAACAGCGACCATAGCCCCAACTTTCCATACGTTTGAGCATATACGGTGTTGGGACATAGACTGCTGGTACTTGCTCGAAAAAACCATTTAAATATCGATGAAATGCTGGACCTAATACCCATTCAAGAAAATAATATTTTAAATAGTCACAATAATTTGAGTGCCAGGTAGCTATGTACGCTATATTTTTTCTTTGACAATATCGTATTCCGTCTAAAGCAACAAAATCAGGTACTGTAAAGTGAATAACATTTGGTGAAAACTTCTCGATTTCGTTTAAGACCGAGTCATTCATTCCTGTACCAAAAGCATAACCAGTACCTGCGTTAGTAAATGGGATTTTTATACCAGGCACAACTATGACATTAGCTAATTGTTCGGGACTGATATCGGTACAATCATCAGGGACTGTACTCAAAATCTTCACAACTGCACCTTTAGACCTTAAATGTGACTCCAATCGTCTTATCGTTAGCGTAACACCATCCAGTACGAAGTAAGTAGCAGTAAAAATTAATATACGTAATTCATTGTCGTTAGGACGATCAAAGTCCATTTTATTTATTAAATTAGATAACCCCAGTTCTAGCTTGTTCAAATCAGGAAGATCACTTGCTCCATCTATATTCTTACTAATAATGTCTTTCTCTACAACTACTTCCGTCATTTTGAAAGATTATTCGATATTTAAACGACTTCGTATCCGTCCAGTTCTCTAACCAACACCTCCCTCACCTAATTCAGTCGCACTCACCGGCTCTCTACTCTGTCAGCGTAGCTCGAAGCAACCAAAGTGTCCTGAACGAGTCAGGTACAAGATTTTCAAGTGCCCTACCGAGGGCCGCGCGGCACCGGCCCGAAGAGAGCCGTTGTGAGTATTGGTGAGTATTTTGATAGCTTTATGGTTGTTGATACATCTATTGCCTATTTTTTGCTTCGTCATTGAGTGAGAGTAACTGAAGGTTTGTTATGGTACTAGTGCATACACCCACTAATATGGAATTTCTGCTCAGTTATTGCACACTACTGTAATGTTGGTATACATACCACATCGAATTACTCGTTTGTGAAATAGTCGTAGGCGGGTGGTGATATGACAGGCCGGTGGGACCTGTCAGGCCGAATCAGGCCGAATCAAAAAAAATGGAATTTGGATAGATAGATTTTTTGCTTGTTCCATCCAATTTCAATTTGATCCGTCATTGTAGGGTGAGTTTGATTCACACGGAGACTAGAGAGACTCAAAACAGTGAGGTGGAGCTGGCGAGCGACTGCTTGCGAGTCACTGAGTCGGTCCAGAAATGAGGTCTCGTATGAGCAATAATTACCTTGACTCATTATTCGCCATTGATGTTAAGGATGCCAAGGATAAGACTAGTCCTAAACATTCCACATATAGAAGGTTAGGCATGTGTATGGCCGGCCTCATTATATTTGTGGTTGTTTATATTATACAAGTTATGGCTTCACAGCAACTTCCCTATGATAATAGAACCAAGAATGGTAATAAGGCAGTGACTGTTGTAATGAATACCTTTAAGAGACATGAAATGATGGAGAATGCAATTGATCATTACTCAAAATGCAGTATTGTAAAGTATATAACTGTAATTTGGAGCGAGAAAAAACCTCCGCCATCTAGACTGAAGCATAAATACGGACGGAGTAATACCAATGTATTTTTCTCTTTAAACCAAGTTGATAGTTTAAATAGTCGTTTCATCCCATTAAATACATCTCATACAGATGCAATATTTACCGTAGATGATGATATTCGGGTAGATTGTGAAGATTTAGAATTAGGCTATGAAACCTGGCGTAATAGTCCAAGGACTATCGTAGGATTTATGCCCAGGATACATCTTCGGGGTAAAGATGGTACATTAGTTTATAGATGTTGGTGGAGTGTATGGTGGCATGGAATGTACACAATAATCTTAACAAAAGCAGCATTTTTGCATCATGATTATTTTAATTTGTATACCAATGTAATGCCACAAAAAATTAGAGATTTTGTTGATAAGGGAAGAAATTGTGAAGATATTGCCATGCAATTTTTAATTGCTAATGCAACATCTTTGGCGCCATTATATATCAAAGGTCATGTGAATGACTTGGGTGTCTTAAATGGTATTAGCACTAGCAAGAATGTTGCATCAGCAAGTCATATGGAGAAAAGATCTGAATGTTTAGACCAACTAGTGAAAATTTATGGTAGGAACCCACTGGTGAGATCCCATGTGATAGTTGATAGCGCGGCTAATGGTTGGACTAACGTACCATCTACGTGGTATGAGTACATAAGTTCAGATTTATGGAGCTTCTCGTGAGCGTTTAGTTATGTTTCGTTTGTAATTAATATTTTTTACACATTTATATTTATTTCTACATCGTTACACTATCGTTTTTAAAAATTTAAACCTGCATATTTATTATCGACGGCTTCATCATCACTTTCATCTGCTCCACCGAATATGGAAGACGTAAAGGATTGTATTGATTTGCCTATATTTTTAATTTGAGTGACAGTTTTTTCACCGCCATATTTTTTCAATTCCTCGAGGACAGCAGCAGTATTTGATCCATCAAGTCCACTGGTTGTCATCCATTTTGGAGGCCATATTGGAGCAAACTCGCACTTATAATTTGTCAGTAAACTTAAACTAAAATTACCTTCTAACCCACTGACGTATGTAGGAATGATTACAATGTACAATCCGGGATTTAAAAAGGCATACAATGATGCTTGTCTGTCTCGCGTTGGCTCCTCTAATGTACAAACTAAATTGTTTTTATCTAAACTAGTAACTCTTGTTGCTACATTCGGATGGCTATTTTTTGC
>JACCDO010140580.1_pt1 | contig 11074 bp, 3 predicted proteins | sample 7446101 | NCBI WGS metagenome assembly JACCDO01 (sample SAMN15323440, study PRJNA562643) | freshwater metagenome | isolation source: river surface water | place: USA:Blue River Watershed | collected 2017-08-16
ATAGAGTCCTCTCAGTTCTACCTTTGATGCCTAATATACCTACAAACATGCACTTTACTGGACCATTGCAAGGAGGCAGCAGCGTCGGATGGAAACATTTGGGGCAGTAATTTATCATCGTATTGATAGAATCATACACCATTTTCAACTGCATTAACGATAACAAACGATCTATTCTAGTATTATTTGCCATTTTAATCTCATAATTGGTCCGAACATTATATTTCCTCTCCGTCAGTCTCGAGCGACCGGTGTACTTCAACAAGAAGTCTTGGATTATCTTCACCTTCTTTGCAAGGCGACGACGATGTTGACGTGCACGATTGGCCCGTCTTAATGATAATAAAATTTTTAAATTTCTAGTAACCATTGATGATGCTGCTTTTTCGGCTCTTAATTTATACAATAAGTGTCGCGCTCTGGCGCATCGATAGAAGCATTGAATAATAACACACTTTGACTTACGTAAAGAGCGCAGAACATTACGGCGATAGCTGTAACCTCTATAAACACGTTGTATATTTATTGCTCCCCAGAGCATCTTCATTTCGTTGGCTGTGCGGGACTTAATTTTTAAATTAATACGATTCAAAAATGTGCGTCTTCTGGCGCGATAACCTCTCCACACCCGTTGAATTGCATTAGCTTTACGCCCCAGATATATGTAGCTAAAAGGCAAGTATTTTATGATTCTAGTCCTCATGACAAATAGCAACTTGGTTCGCTTCAATAATTCTTTTTTGAGTTGCAATTTCTTTTTCCTTGCTATTAAATCGGCTTCCTTTAACAACTTGAACTGCTTACGAACCACATGCCCTCGCCATACTCGTTGTATGGTACCACACGCATCAACCCTTTTTTGTATTTTTTTCCTACGATTTCTTATAATTTTTAAATATTTCTTGCGTTGAAGGTACATGCGCACCTTGCTCTGGAGGTACACTGTGCAGTCAAAACGGTTCCAATATATAACTTTTTTGACATTTTTTCTAATTTTATACTTACGGTAATAACGATTTATACACAATATGGCCCCACAGAGATAGAGATACTGCATGTTCATCCGGTGAATATTTTGTTGCTCCACCAACATGCGATTGACTAGACTAATTTTGTACATTACAATGTATTTTCGGCGAGCTAAATGCTGACGGTATGCACATTGAATTACTATTGCTTTACGTCTTAACCGCTTTGCTTCAACAATATACGCAGCACTTTCCTGTCGTGATTTATTACCGCGATAGCGCGCCTGTAGAGCAGTTATAGCAAAAACTTTTTTCTTGCCTATCTGAATCTTCAGTCGTTTAATAGCTGAGCGAATGAAACACATCAATGTCGCTTTTTGTAAATTTTTTCGAGCTCTTTCTCTTCTCCGCATCATTCTTTCAGCCTCTATTTTTTCTTTAATTTCATTTCTAATACTTTGTGTCAGAATTCGGGCAAACATTCCGCGAGTGTATCTAGCTATAGTTGTTGCAGCATGTAAAACACGTGCTTTGATGGCCTTGTTTACTTGTATTCTTAACCATCGAAATGCTTCTGTTATTTTAAATTTGTAAACAAAATAAACCAAAAACCGGAATCCTTTTTCATACTGCCGTTTTCTAGTGACATTCTCATCCAGATTGAGACCTATTTCGTCGTACACATGGTGTACGAAAGATTCATAATACTCTTTCTTCTTCACTGTGTTCTTCGCTGCCATCATCATGCTGTCGTCATACTTACTCTTAACTTCATTATAATTTTGTAACAACTTTTCGTTGAAGTATTCTCCTGTTTCTGTTAGTATGGGCTTGTACTGATTCAGCACTTCTACTGGCGCTAGCAGGTCGTCAGTGGTTAATAATTTGGCATTAATCGTGTTATTATTTCTGTTATTTTCATTATCATATCCTTCATTTTTTTTATTTTTCTTCGGTGTTTTAAAGGCTACGCTTTTGATAGGAGTATTACTCACGGGGGATATTATGTTGTTGCGCTTACTTTCACTAGATACTGATATAGCAAGTCTGCTGACATCATTATTAAAATGGACCGGAGACTCCAATTTTGTAGCTAAATAGTACTCTAGTTCAGATTGCAATGCTATCGGTGAAAGTTTGGTGGGTATTTTTGCTTGAATAGAGTTTGCAATCGCAGTATTAGGTTTACTATTACCTTTCCCCTTAAATTCATCACTGGCACTATTCATTGCAGCCATACTGGCCGCCTGATCCATTTTTCTCATTTTAAACAATTCTGCCTTCTTATAAAATGAAGCTGATGATGTATCAATATCCACGGGAATAGGCTTTGTTACCTCTAACAAAGTCATTTTTTTGATAAATTTATTTGGTGCTGTACTCTTTATCGCCTTAGGTGAATCTGTAAAATCTGTATCATCAATACGAATTTTATTAGATATGCTCTTATAGAAACTAGAACCTTTTGCCATTGCTAAATATTTTTCGGCTTTTTCAATATCCTTGTCTGTAGGTTTCTCTAGCGGTGAATTAGTAGGTACGGTTCCAACAGGTAAGGATGAACCAAAATTTATCATTGGTAATTTAACTTTTCCACTAATCGCTTCAAATTCATGCTTAAACGCTTGCAAATAATCTGGCAAGATCTCTCTATCACTATCTTTCACACGAGCGAGAAGTTTATCGATTTCTAACTCCTGTTCACTCAGTGAACCTGTTAGCGAAGATACCGACTTTCGGTATGTTTCTCTGTTATTCATGGCCATTAATCTCGCAAAGGCAGCATTACCAGTGCAATTAAGTCTGTGATCATAACCGTGAAGGCCAGCAAGCTATGCACGTGGCATCTTGTCTGTAACTACTGTGCTGTAAGTACGGTAATTTTTTTGTCATGGAAACGGTGAGAGTAGGTGTGGATTTTGATTCTTAAAGTAAAATACAAATTAAAAATAGTTTCACGATTGATTTTCGCCATCTCCGCCGATAAAGCACTCAATAATATCCCCTTCCTCAAAGTCTTGATAGTCCTCGAATGATAAACCACAATCACTACCCTCTGGAACTTCTTGCACTGCATCTTTAACAACTTTTACAGAGGTGAACTTTCCAGAGTAAACAGGATTTCTTTTACCCCTCATAATTCGCACATTAGACTCCATTTTAATCATGCCTTCAATGACCGTGCATCCAGCGACTTTACCTACTTTACCTATCTTGAATACTTTTTTGACCTCTGCTCTGCCGACTAATGTACCTGGAGGTGGTGGGGCTAAAGTGGTTTTTATCTTGGCCTCCAATTCATCTAGTAAATCATAAACTACATTATAATATCCAATTTCGACATTACTTGCTCTTGCTTCTTCCATGGCATTGTAGTTTGCTTGAACATTAAACGCCAGTACCTTGCCCTTTGATACTGCAGCGATTGCGACATCAGATGATGTTACAGGACCAACACCAGAAAAAACAATATCAGGCTTACAAATAGCTTCACTATCTTCCATCACTAATGCATTAATAGACGAACACAATGCTTCCACACTACCCGCCACATCACCTTTAATAATTACTGGTACTTTCATAATTTCTTTGTTATCAAGTGCACCGGCTGCAAATGAAGTAGCCTGTGCCTTAATCAATGCAGATGCTTGTGAACCACTAGCCTGTCTAGCTAACCTTTGTCTTGATTCGGCAACTTCTCTAGCATCATTCTCATTTTTTGTAACGCTAAATAAATCACCAGCTCCAGGAACAGTGGTTAATCCTACAATCTGCACGGGTGTGGATGGACTCGCCTCTTTCACATCTACTCCTTGATCATTCAATAATCTACGAACACGACCCCATGAAGGACCAGCTAACACATAATCTCCTATTTTTAAAGTGCCTTTTTGTACTAAAGCAGATACAACGACACCCAAACCTTTGTCAATACGAGCCTCCAATACCGTACCTTCAGCTCTACAATCCACTGGAGCCTTTAAAGTCATAATTTCTGTTTGTAACAATACTTTATCTAACAATTCTCCGATTCCACTGCCTTGCTTCGCAGATACTAAGGCGCACTGTACTTCACCACCAAATTCTTCAACTAATAAATCATAACTCATAAGATCTGTCATAATTTGCTGTGGATTAGCACCTTCTTTATCAATTTTGTTAACTGCTATTATAATCGGACAATGCGCCGCTTTTGCCGCAGCAATACATTCTTTAGTCTGTTCCATTATACCATCATCAGCGGCAACGACTAATATTACGATATCCGTGACATTTGCTCCGCGTTTTCTCATTTCACTAAATGCAGCATGTCCCGGAGTGTCAATAAATGTAACATATTCATCATCTCTTGCCTTAACTTTGAATGCACTGATAGCCTGTGTAATTCCACCAGCTTCACTTGTGGCCACTTGAGTTTTACGGATACTATCTAGTAATGATGTTTTACCATGATCTACATGACCCATAATAGTTACAACTGGCGGTCTAGATAGTCTTTCTACCATAGTACCATCGACTGTAATTTCTTCTAATGCATCATCATCTTGGTCATCGTCATCATCATCTTCACTATCATCATCACCACTGTTATCACTTGCTAATTTTATACCGAAAGTAGTGACAATTTCCCTGGCTAACTTGATATCTATGGATTGTGTTATAGATATCATCATACCTTTATTCATCATTAAATACTTGACAATTTCACCACCTCCGACATCCATGAGACCAGAAAGTTCTGTAATTTGTATCGTATTTCCTTCGGGTAGTACAAGACCTTTATCCTTTGCTGCCATAATTTTAGATTGTTTTGCTTTTTGACGATCACGACGTGTTTTGCCAGTACGTTTACGACTTTTTTTTTCATTAACTGCATCATTAAGACGTTTTTTAATTGCCCCGATCGAAGTTTTTATACCAAACTCACCATAGACAGCCATTTGTATATCTTCTAATGAAAATCCTTCTAACTCCATTGATCTCAATGAATCAATCGGTACATCAGCCAAATTAAGATTAGTACCCTCATCACCATAATAGTCACTTTCTACAACATAAGTACTACTAGAGTCATCGTCCTCGTACAACTCTTCTTCATCAAACTCTTCATCATTATTAACAGATCGCCTACTTTTTTTGCCTTCTCTTTCACCGTCACCACTTCGTCGAAGACTATCATCATTTTTTTTGAGTCCTTTTTTTCTACCATCTGAAATTGGCGGAGGTTCAAATGCTTCGTAAAAACTATTTCCTCCACCATATTTGCTATTTCTATCATCATTCCAATTTCCTCTTGCGCTATCTGATTGTTCTTTGAATGTCGTTTGTAATTCATCTAACTGCTTTCTAAAGTCGGATTTTTCTCTAGGTACTCTATATCTAATTAATAGTTGTGGATATTTTAACAATACTGTAGTCCCATCACCCTTATCACGTGTGTCACGTGGTCCATCATTATTTCTGGTTGGATTGTATGATCTCGACGGTCCAGATGAACCAACTTTAGTTTGTATAGGAGTACCCGAACGAGGCTGATACACTCGAACAGGCTGGCCACCAGTTGCTGATGGCGTACTAGTAATTCCAGTGGATCCTCTTGGTGTATACACTCTCACAGGTTTACTAGTTGCAGCATTATTACTAGTACTTGTTTCACTAGTGCACATCCAAACACCCACTTTCTTCTCCGCCGATCGGCAGCTCCATGCCGCAATACAGTGCAGCGACACCACAACGAGCACCAAAACCAACAGTTTCACCCTCATTATGTCGATTTCCACTCTTCCTCTTGCTCTTTTGGGATGAGTATGTCATTATCAAAAAAGCGGCCTTTACAGTGTGCAAAAATGTAGAATTAGTAGTAGTATTAGAAGAAGAGGAGACTCTATTTAATGTAACAAAACTTCGCTGATTCACTGCACTAGATGGTATAGGTGCTGCAGATCTAGGCGATGGCAGAATGAATCGGCAAATAATGGATCAAACCCCCAAATCGGAACGGAACAGAAGTGGTAGCAGTTATTGAGCTCGCGAGCAGTCCTCCAATACATTATCATCGTATCTGCTGCGTAACCGATCGGTGGGACCGTATCAACGAAAGGGATTGGTGCTACCTACTTAGTGTCCTACTAGGTAGGTATCGTAACACCAAAAGGTATAGTGCTTTTCCGAAACCTTTTCGACGAAAGGTTTGAAGCCTTTCACTAAAATTTTTAAGCCTTTTTCACATCACACTCTCAGTCACAGACTCAGTCTTACAATCATTTAACATTTCAGATATTAAAAATTTGACCAATTTTAAATTAAATCGTTTTATTAGATAGCACGTAGTAACTAATACAAGGCCAGAGAGTAGAGCATGTTTTTGTTGATAATATTTTCACTTTGGGCGTCATCGATATACGCAGAACGAACACTAGTGATAGGATCAAGTGGACGAGTGGGTAATTCTGTTGTAAGTAAATTAATTCAATCTGGAGTAAAAACAAGAGTTTTTTATAGATCAGATAATTATACTAGTTTATTACCCTCATTACCCAATAGCCCATTGCTTGAAATTTGCAAAGGTAATGTTCTCGATACAGCAAGCTTAGATAATGCCATGATAGGTTGTACTAATGTAATCGCTGTGCATGGCGTGAAACCACCTAGATTAAGTAAAATTTTAGATATAATTACACCATTAAATATGCTAGAAGACAATCACCCGTACAAAGTAAATTATTTGGGAACACTAAATATATTACAAAGTATGAAGAAGAATAATGTTAAGAAGCTGATTCGAATAACAGGGGCATTGGTTGGCAGACCAGTATTTATGAATCCATTTATTGCACTTTTTAATCTATTATTATCTATGACGATCAAGTGGCACGAACAAAGTGAAATTGCCATACGTAACAGTGGGTTAGATTATACTTTAATTAGACCAACTGGAATTAGAGACGAGCCTTTAGCGAGAGACAGCAATCGCAAATTACTGTTAATTCATGGCGATTCTGACCTAAAAGTAAAATTACCAGGTATATTCTTTATGGTTATTCTATTTACATATTTGATGATGTCTAACAATAAATAAAAGGTAAAATTAGTATAGGCGATCTAAGCGATTTATTACTGCTTTCACTAAGTAATAAGCTTCCACAGAAAGTTTCGTTGGTTGTGAGTACTGAGGATAATACTGATGATAGAAAAGTATCTTGGGATTCCTTAATGGAAAACGTTGTATCCGATTTTAAGCCATTAAAGAGTCAAAACCATAGGAGTCAAATATTCATTTTGCTATCGGTATTGGCTCTCGCAGCAAGTTTACTATTCAAATCGATTACTTGCGTATTCCAAGCGATACTATATTTCGTATTTAAGACATAGATTCGTAATTTATTTATCGATCCAAAGTTGCTGAGTACGTCTAACTATTTGAAAAATAAACAAATCAATGTGACCGACGCGCAATTTCAAATGGCGGAATTTAATGGATCAATTTAGCAGACGAGTATAGTACGATACAGATTATTGTGGAATATTATTACACTGTAAATAAGCACGCTGTCAGGGCGTATATGTTATAGCAAACTAATTATACATGCGTTGATATGTTATTGGGATTCATCATATTTAATAACCGGAAATACGCAAAGTTTATACAAAGCATTTATGCTAATCATTGTATTAAGTTTAAGATACCATCACCCATTTTGTAACTACACCAAGCATTTTAAATTAGCATATTCTTTTCCACAAAGTTGTAGTTACGCACGAATATATCGTCATTTACTAGTGTCTGCGATAACGATTAGTACTAAGTCATTCATACTCCGATAGATGCGAAGATATCGGAACCATTATACACTAAGTAGACTGATAGTACTAATATTAGTTTACCTGACGATACCTCTGCAACTTGCATTACCGGTACCAAATTTTCTTCAGATGGGCGGTATCTCTGTACCATCTGTGCAGTAGCTACTGAGTAGCAGTGTGCAACACAAGAAACGACACGGAATGCTCCGTCTGCTGCTGCTTGCGTGCTGCTTCTCCGGCTTGCTGTGCGCCAACCACTTGCCAGACAGGCGGCTTGGCAAACTGGGTGCCTTATTTCTACTGAATATTCCTTCAAAGTATCCGGGGGAAGAGGACAGGAATGGTAATGATTACTACGCGCAAGGAAATACTGACAAGGACAAATCGAGTGGCTACTCAAGTCAAGCAGACAATACTAGAAATAGAGGGGATAACAGGAACGCATACAACACTGGAAATGATTACGACGAAACATACGATAATAATAAGTATTACCGTAATGAGATGTACGATAAAAGTAATGATAATACTCCTCCATATCCAGCAGATAGGAAACCAATTGACCTAATTACATCATATACTAACACTTTACCCTCTCGTATTATTGTGTCAGTATCGTCCGCATTGTGCTCAGGAATGTTTTCAATTTTATTAGCAAATATGATCTTAGGTTCAAGTCATCATATGATACCAATTGTCGCTGGCTCTGCTTCTTGTATTGGCTGTTATATTCCTAGACGTAATAATTTCGGTAATTTATCAAGGGCTTTAGGCATATTTTTGATATTATTGATTCGTAGAGCAAAATTTAGGTCGTTTCTTCTTCAATTTATCAAACAATTCAAAGCCATATTAATGTTGAAGAATCGAGCGATATTTCCAGCCAGTGAGAATCCATGGAGTTATACACCACGACCAAATACAAATGATTTACCATTTAATATGATGAGTGCTCTTATAGGAATAGTTTTGGCAGGAGGTTGGATAGGTTGGGTGTGCGTGAAGCCTATTCCATTATTCCCTAATTGGATTGGAGCTATATCTGGTGCAGCATTTTTCGGTTATTTAGGCACATTGAAAGACACAAAAGGCGACCTACTTCGATTTTTAGGATTTAGTTTAAACAGATGTATGACGCATGTATTAGCTGCTGCTTCTGAGGTAGGTTTGAAGGAAAAAATTAATGTATTTTTATCCAATACTTTCGCATTATTGCTCAGACTAGACAAAAAATTTGGAATAATAACGAAAATTCAATTTTTACTCATCCAATTTGTTAATTTTATCAAAAATTTTACCTCAAATGTAAAAGCAGACATTAATACCCCCAAAGATAATAGATATAGAGAAGATACTAGAGACACAGAGTACAATGACGGTCAAGCAAAATGGACCAGGTAATCAAAACAAAATGCTATATTATGTATATCAAAATTTTTTGTAATTAATACAATTGTGAAATTAAAATAGACCAATAACACGACCAGTCGCACAATCTAGATCCACGTCATAGAAACCAGGTCTTGTTGGCAAGCCAGGGACAGTCATGATATCTCCGGCTATTGGGTATATATATCCAGCACCAACGGCAGCACGTACATCTCTGATAGTAACTTTGAATCCAGTTGGAACACCCTTAGCAGCAGGATCAGTAGACAAAGAGTATTGAGTCTTCGCCATACAGATAGGTAAATTACTGAATCCTGAACGAGTATAATCCTCTAAGCGTTTTGAAGCTAGTTCAGAATATTCTACATCGTCAGCACCATACATTTCACGGCAAATTATTTCGATCTTAACTTTTAATGGTTCTCCTAATGGGTATAAAAATTTGAATGTAGACGGTTCAGATCTAGCAGCGGAACATGCTGCCATAGCTGCTCTACCAAGATCTACAGCACCTCTACCTCCTTCTGCCCAGTGATTCGCGATGACAGCAGCAAATGCACCACCTTCAATACATAAATCGCGTACTAAATTCAATTCAGCTTCAGTATCAGATGAGAATCTGTTAATTGCAACGACAGCACGTACTCCAAATTTTCCAATATTCTTTATATGATGAAGTAGATTGCTGCAACCAGCTCTTACGAGATCTAAAGCCTCTTCTTTGTAAACAAACGGTAATGGTTTACCAGCTTCAACTTTAGGTCCACCACCATGCATCTTCAATGCACGAACTGTAGCAACAATTACAGCACATTGTGGAGTAAGACCAGAGTAACGGCATTTGATATCAAAAAACTTCTCCATACCAATGTCTGCACCAAATCCTGCTTCAGTAATACAAAAGCCATCCTCATTAACCAATTTCAACGCAACTTGATCAGCAACAATACTGCTATTACCATGTGCAATATTAGCAAAAGGTCCAGCATGTACAAGAACTGGTGTGCGTTCTACTGTTTGCATCATAGTTGGCATGATTGCATCTTTCATTAATACAGCTAATGCACCAGTAATACCTAAATCATCGGCAGTTAGTGCTTTACCACTTTTACTCATAGCAAATACCATGTTGCCTAATTTCTCTTTCATATCGGCTAAAGACGTAGTCAAAGCTAAAACAGCCATGATTTCAGAGGCAACAGTAATATCAAATCCTGTATCACGCTCAAACTTTTCCGCTGGACCTCTACCAGTAGTAATTCCACGTAAGAAACGATCACAAACATCCAAAACACGTTGCCAAGTAATTGTGGAAGGATCAATGTCTAAACGCGCGAATACACCTTTTTCTTCATCAGTTAATTCATTTGGATCTGTCTTGTTAATACCTAATTTTTGTAATCTTTTTAACATGATTGGAGAAAATTCACGTGATCCATCCTTTTCTTCAGGTACAAGTCTGTTAAATAATGCAAGATCTTTTTGTTGTGACTCATGAAATAATCTAACATCAATAGCAGCAGCCATTAAATTATTTGATGCACCAATTGCATGAATATCACCAGTAAGATGCAAATTGAACTCCTCCATAGGGATAACTTGAGCATATCCACCACCAGCAGCACCACCTTTAATGCCAAAAGTTGGACCTTGGGATGGTTGACGAATGCATGCAATAGCCCTCTTACCCAGATGCGCACCTATGGCTTGAGCTAAACCAATTGTAGTTGTTGATTTACCTTCACCAAGTGGTGTAGGATTAATACCAGTAACTACAATATAATTACCATCTTTTTGATGGGCAAGTCTCTTACGAACATCTAATGAAATTTTTGCCTTGACTTTACCATATAAATTAATTTCTTCTGGCAATACACCATATGATTCAGCAATTAATCCAATTGGAACTGGTG
>JACCDO011269992.1_pt1 | contig 11074 bp, 4 predicted proteins | sample 7446101 | NCBI WGS metagenome assembly JACCDO01 (sample SAMN15323440, study PRJNA562643) | freshwater metagenome | isolation source: river surface water | place: USA:Blue River Watershed | collected 2017-08-16
ATCATAGATCGGCAACACATCAATCTCATTGCTGTGATAATGAGCATTCCCACGGTCGTGATCACACTCAGTCAAGTAGTTGTTGTGATCAAAATGAGTGCGAGCACCATCACGACCACGATCATAGATCGGCAACACATCAATCTCATTGCTGTGATAATGAGCATTCCCACGGTCGTGATCACACTCAGTCAAGTAGTTGTTGTGATCAAAATGAGTGCGAGCACAATCACGACCACGATCATAGATCGGCAACACATCAATCTCATTGCTGTGATAATGAGCATTCCCACGGTCGTGATCATCATAACCACGAACTTAGTGATTATCATCACGATATTAAAGTTGATGCTGTTACAATCGCTGTCGTAGATAGTGTGAGTGAAATAAAAAAATCAGATATTTGTGACCATTGTGATCCGTCTAGTATAATTCCTCATGCAATTCAAGTAACCAGATTTCGAATTGCTAATTTATGTTGTGCTGGTGAAGAGCGCATTATAATGACGTCATTACAACCTATTCGTGGTATTTCATCAGTTTCTGTTAATATAATTGGTAGGTATGCTATTGTTAAACACTGTCCTGTTCAATGTTGCGCCCCATCTGATAAAATAGTTGATATTTTGAATGAGAAGAAACTTGGTGCATCTATTCAAGAAAATAATGGATTGGAAGAAGACGAAGGTGCCGATGGATTCCTGGATTATAAGAAACTATTGAGCATAGTGATTGTTTGGTCATTTTTCATAGCTGGATTAATATCTCAAAAAATTTTACAGCCTAATATATCTATAACAGATCATACCGAAGAGCATGATATTCCAAATATTACGTTAGCACTTTTTGTAACTTCTATTTCACTTGGGATTTTCCCAATACTGAAATCGTGTGCTGTTACAATACTACGTCAAACATTGGATATAAATTTTTTAATCGTAGTCGCAACCGCTGCATCATTAGCAGTTTCTGAGTACATGGATGCAGCTCTCGTTATTAACTTATTCGTCGCCGCAGAAATGGTAGAAGATACAATTATGCGGTGGGTAAGGAAAAGTATCAAGGTAAATGGCAATAATGTTGCTACTAAAGCCACTTTACTGAATGGGAAAACTGTTAATATCAACGATTTAAAAATTGGTGATATTGTTACGGCAAGAGCCGGTGAATTGATTCCAGTTGATGGTGTCGTTAAAGTTGGTTCAGGTATAGTTGATGAAAGTGCATTAACAGGCGAAGCAGTGCCAGTAACAAAAAAGAGCAAAGATCGAGTTGTAAGTGGTACTATAGTTCAAAATGGATACTTAGAAATCATAGTTGATACAAATGTAGCAGATTCAACATTGAATAAATTAAATAAAGCTGTTGCTGATGTGCAAACAGAAAAGGGTGAATATGCAAAATTAGTTGATCAATTCGCCCTTTACTGGACCCCATGTATATTAATAGTTTCGTTTTTTTTAGTAATTATTGGTGGTGGTATTACAAAAAAATGGAATATTTACGTTATTAAAGCGGTTACTTTGCTGGTTTTAGCTTGTCCTTGTTCCATAGTAATTGCGGCTCCTATCCCATCTATATGTGCTATTGCAATTGGTTCTCGTAATGGAATTCTAATTCGTGGATCAACTGTGATTGAAAAAATGGGTTTAATAACTGATGTTGCCGCTGATAAAACAGGTACTTTAACTGAGGGTTTTTTTAAGGTTATCGACAAAGATTATATTAATAGAGAAGGAGATGATTATAATGCACTAGAATTAGCCGCTGCGATTGAAGAAAAAAGTATACACCCTCTAGCAAATGCGGTGGTCAGCGATTTTTGTGGCTGTATTGCTGAAATGGTAGGTAATTTACCAGCTACTCGTTCTATAAAAGTAGTCGAAGGTCAGGGAATAAGTGGATGGGTCGAGGTTGACAACGATTGGAAGTTTGTAAATGTTGGTAATGAAAAGTTATTCAAGAATAATGGTGGGAAGATAACTCTATCAGAAGTAGAACAGATATCAGTCAATAATTTTATTCAAAGGAATAATAACGTGGCAATAATATACGTCCTAGTAGACGACCAATTAAAATTAATTCTAGCTTTAGCAGATGAAATAAGAAAGGAAAGTCATGATATGGTAAAAAATTTACAAGCGATGAAAATTAATGTCTCCATGGTTACAGGAGACCACACTGATGTAGCTACTCGTGTCTGTGACGAATTAAACATTCCACCGAATCGGTGCTACTCTAGAATGCTTCCCGATGAAAAGTTAAAATGGGTAAAGAATTGTGAGTCTTGTGATGAAAAACATGTTCTTATGATAGGCGATGGGATTAATGACGCCGCAGCGTTAGCGGCGTCCACTGTAGGTGTTGCCATGGGTGTTGGTGGTAGTGCAATGGCATCAGCAGCTGCGGGCATCGTCATGATGAATAATAATCTTTCGAGAATTCCCGAGACTATAAAGCTTTGTCAGTATACACGCTCTATAATTGTTGAAAATTGTGTATTCTCCATCGGGATTAAAGTCATAGGTGTTGGTTTAGCGGTTAGTGGAAATCTGACAATATGGCAGGCGATGCTAATCGATATTGGTTCGCTTATAGTCGTAATAATTAACGGAACAAAGCCTTTAAAGTCTTTAATTGGTGAGAAAAAAGCTATTGATAAAAATGTGGAAGATAAAAATATAGTTTAAAATTGTTATTATGTACTCAACGATGATTTTTAGTTTTTTTTCTTGCTGCTTTTTGAAACAGATTTTACTTCATCGATGACATTTTTTTTATGCTTCATGCACAATGTATCCCAACTTAAAATATAAAAAATAGAAATAAGTCTCGCCAGCGGACAAAATAATATTTGCTGTATAATCTCATGAACATTATTTATAGGAGTAAATCCGGGATGTAACTGTTTTAACAACCAGCCATCAAAACCTGTCGCAATTCCAAAATATCCAATAGAGCTCATATGTATAATATCTTTAGCAACAGTTTCAGGTGCAAATACTGATCCAGATTCAGATAACAATTTAGTTAACGTGGGTTTTGTCTCCATTTCAATTTTATAACCAGGTGTATCGGTATCAGGAGGATAGGCAACAGATATGTAAATGTTGTATGGTTTTAATTCCATTTGCAAAGCTTCGGCGAAGCCTCGTAGAGCCCACTTTGACCCAGCATAAGCGGTGTAGCCATGAATTGCAACTTGAGCAACTTGAGAAGCTACAAATATAATTCTACCCTCATTTTTAACCATCATCTTATCAACAACCGCTTTAGTTGTATATACAGATCCTAAATAATTAATCTTTAACATTCTCTCAAATTCTTGATCCGATAGAGAACAAAAATCGTTAGCTATCGATGTACCAGCACAATTAACTAAAATATCAACACTACCAAGTAAAGAAACGGACCTTTCAATAGCTTTTTCAATAGCTTTCACGCCACTACAAGTATCAACAGAAGCAATCATGACTTTTGTACTGTAGCCAGCTTGAATAGCTGTTGCTTGTAATATACACTGCTTTTCTTTTAACTTTACTTCATCTCTTGCTAAGATTGTGACGTTTGCACCTTTCATAACATATTCTAATGCTATTGAGAAACCTATACCACTACTACCTCCTGTTACCAAAACATGCTTTCCTTTAGGATTATATGATAATTTCGTTGAAAATAATGAATATATAAAATAAAATCCTATGGCTACAATAAAAACTAATGCTACCGACTCTATAAATGATATGAATATCAAACTTGATATGCTACCTAAACAACTTACAGATGATGCGGTATCTGCTGGCAATAATTGTATGGCTGAGGAACATTTACCGCCGACATCAGCAATATACTCGAAGTTCCATATCAAATAATTTTTACCGCTGTCTACGATATAATCGAAACAAGTTGGGAAAAACATAGGATTGACCGTGACTGTGATAATGGTCGCAGTCACAAGAACCAAACTGACGCCTAATCTTCGATCCATCGTTATGTTTCGCAATTTGCGAATCAAATCTCTGAGATTATCTCTCTTCCTTTTTAGGGATTAGAGCGCGGTACGTAATCATTGGCTACACATCACTTGGTGTGACTCGGCAAGAGTTAGGACAGCAAAACAGCTATATTTTGCACCCTATGGTAAGCTTTCTTGCCGTGAAGTGTGGCTATTGCATCAACAATATAAATATTTTAATAATTCATTTAGTACCGGTTAGATTTTCGTGTTTCAAAAAAAGATTATACCTATTAAAAATTAAAAATTACAAAAATAGGCTAGAATCTATACCGTTGTGATACTTTCGGTACAGAGGTGGTTACAGGCCCGCTTAATATTGTGTTTGTTGTATAAGATCCGGAGCAGACTTATACTCGCTATCTATTTTATCGTTAGAAATGGAAAATGTACCACAGTATCAACGTGCTGTAACACCAGTGATGGAAGTAAATAATCATGCAGCTCGTGGCACAAAAACATCATCATTTTCGTCCACTTCATCTGTAAAATCTGGTGGGACTGCAAATATTAGAGGAAATGATTCGATTGGCGTCTCTAATCGTAATAATAGTAATGGTTTAAGTCATTTAGCTAGAGGTTTACCTCGTTTACCCTCTACCGTAAATTCTCATGGTATTAATGATATGGCTATAAATATTCAAGGGAAATCTGCCGCCGTTAGTGCATCTTTATCGGCTCGAGGTGGCTATAAATCTGAAAACTCGGATTTAAATAAGAATGATTCTGGTAATAGCAATTTAAGTTCGCTATCTAGATACGACTTAATACCAATTACAGATGAAAATCCTCAAGATGGCATTATATTTGCTAAATTCAAAAGCCAGGCGGATGTTTTAGTTGTATTTAGGACACCTGAAGAAAGATTAAGAAATCCAGAGAGATTAAATCTTGATAGAAGACACCTAGATGCTTGTCCGCTACTAGAACATGAACAAAGATTGAGACTTTTAAATTATCAAAATAATAATATAAGAGTGATACAAAATATTGAAAATTTGCCGAATTTAATATTTTTAGATTTATATAATAACAAATTATCTACTTTAGATGGTCCATTGAGTAGTGCGAAAGGATTGAGAGTATTAATGGCAGGAAAAAACCGCATTAGTAATATAAGTAATTTAACGACATTGCGTAAATTAGACGTATTAGACTTGCACTCCAATGACATAAAAATAATTGAGGGATTGGAAGGTTTAGGTGATCTAAGAGTTTTAAATTTAGCGGGCAATAGAATTAGCATAGTTCAAAATATTATATCCTTGCAATCATTAACTGAGTTGAATTTGAGGCGCAATAATATAGATAAAGTACAAGAATTGGATAAATTGCCATCTCTTCAAAGAATATTTTTGAGCCACAATGTTATATCAAATTATCATGATATTTCTTGTTTGTTTAATATTAAATTGTTAGTAGAGCTGTCATTAGATGGAAATCCGATATCAGATGTCGACCCATTGGGATATAGAAACAAATTAATTGCAAATGTAACATCATTGAAGCATTTGGATTTAAAGAAAATTAGCGATGAAGAAAGATTGTTAGCTATCAGAGAGATGACAATGTCATTATCAATGCATAATAGCAATAGCAACAGCAATAATAATAATAATAATAATAATAATAATAATAATAATAATGAAGATACAAGTAACGAAACAATTGTTTCTACGCAACAAGGAATTACAGCGGAGGGAACAAATAATACCGAAGCAAATGATCCCAAAAAATGGAAAATTGCAGATTCGTTATCTCAAGGGATGATAAGTCTGGCTAGAAGTGGCAAATTAAGTAGCCTTACTCAAAGTATGTTTGATTTAGAAGTTATTGGACCAACAGAAAAGGCGTTAATAGTTGTGGGGGAAAATTGGGAATGGGTTCAGACCCGCCGTTTATTAACTAATGTCATTGAGGCTTCATTATATCATATCAAAAAGGGTCCAATTATGTCAAAGTTTGCCATTAATATATCATGGTTACCTGGTTTGAAAAATTTTAAATTAGTGAATAATGAAATTGAGACACTGAAAGATCTGTACATTGTTATCGAGACTTTACAAACGTATGGATGTCCATCACTAGAGCATTTTGTTATACGCGACAATATAGTCTGCTCGTCAACATGTATTTTACTCCAAATAGTTTCGGCTGCTATTCCCACATTAAAATATTTTAATGATATTGGTATAAGTGATCAATTTAAATGTAACGAGTCAGCGAAGTTCAAGCCTATTATAAGAACATTTTCAAAAATTAATAAAATTATAAAGAATAACAGTAAAGTGAAAAAGCCACTTACCATTCCATCCAAATCGTCGACATCTAGTATTCAACAAGGAATTGAAAATTTATGCAATGAAATGATAAATGATGTTATTTCGAAAAGAAATTGCAAGCAAGAATTTTACAGCACATTGAATGTTGTATTCAATTCAATTGTTAAGGACACGGTTCACTGCATCGTAAATAATAATTATTAAATATAATTCATAATGTTAACGTATTATTATTCACATATAGTATGAAGTGTATTATGTTAACCAAGTACAATTATATTCATGCAATTTTGTTGTCACACCCTTGTCAGTGACTTGTTCGTAGCAAACAAAAAGGTTTATAACTAAAACAGTGATTGATTCCTATATGATTAAATTTACAATAATGTTTCTATTACATACTTGCGCTAAATACAGGACTATGTCTAGCAATTCTAGGTCCCTCTTCGTCGTATTGTGCTTTTGTATGACATACACGATAAAATTCTGGAGTAGAAGCTAACATAGACCCACCAAACCAAACAGCATAACGCTGCATAGGATGGCTGACAACATTCACATCGATTGGTGGTGGTACAACAGTCTTACTAGCCATAGCACCCAAGCGTGTTATATTAGCTTGCATTCGATTATCTACTAGTTTTTTTATATCTCGCTGTAATCTTCTGCCAAAGTCTTTAAACATGGTTGTGCCACCAGAAAGTACAACATTTTTATATAATCCTCTTCTTACATCAATTGGACACTTCACAATGGCATCGTCAACTACATCAGGTAACGGAGTTGTAAAATCTGAGCTAAATATTTCAGGATTAAAAAATACTTCAGGTCCTAAAAATCTCTCATAACCGACGTCACATGTATATTTTTGACCTGTAGTCTTTTTTATTCCTTCATATGTTTTAAAATATTTCTCTGGCTTTTCATCAAATTTCGCAAATTCTTTACCTAGATCAGGGCATACATAACTATACATTTCTTTCACTCTTTTAGCTACTTCTAAGGCATCTTCAGGTGGAACTGGCTCTTTTCTTTCACGCATTAAATTTTGGATAAATTGTGTAATAGTTCTACCCGCTAATGGTATATGCTTAATACATGATCCTATAACATATCCTTCAGCAACTGGAATAACGTGAGTTACACCATCACCGGAATCAATAACTGTACCAGTTAAAGTCCTTTCAGTAGAAGACTTTGAAGTCCAAGATGCAGCCAACGCTAATACTGCTTGAACGGCTATATACAATCCAGGCACATTAAATGTTTCAAACATTATTTCGGCAGTATATTCTCTATTTTCTGGTGGATTTAATGGTGGTTCAGTTAATAATACATAGTGTTCCTCAGGCTCACATCTTAAATGTTCAAATAAACATCGTTGCCACAATCTTTCCATGTTATCCCAATTGTCAATCAAACCAGCACGTATAGGATAGTTTACTTGATGGGTCGATTGATTTAAAAAAGCTGATTCACCTACGTGAAAATCAAGATCTTCTAGACCATCACGTTTTCCTGTTACATCTCCCGTGTCAGCTTTACAACCTAACACAGTAGGTATAATAAACTGTGGTTCGACATTTCCCGAATAACCCATTTTAGTATACCCTGTACCATTATCAATAACAACTGGAGCTTTATGCGACTATTTTAAAAAAAGAAATTAGTACAATTTTTTCAGAATTTAGATAATGCAGCATAGCAGAAGCGGACAAATAATTGTGAGCGGGGTGTAACGAATAGTGTGAGCGATGTGAGCGATGTACCATTCACAAGCAGGATGTGTTAACTTCACGAGGATCAATCTCTCAAGATCTTGCCTTCCTTGAAAAAAAAAGCTCCTCTTAGGGTTTCATTTTTAGGAGCAACCACGTTAAACTTGGATTAATTGATGGCTTAATTAATTAGCAGCAGCCAGAAGCTCATCTAAAATATGTAGACAATATTAATTGTAGCCGCTTCAAAAAAATACAATTTACGATTTATCAAAAATTCTATCAAACATTACAATACACTATTACATATAAGAATAAAACTCTCCGATGTTTATTATTTAGATCTTTTCCCAAAGAAAAATTAAATATCAGTGGGTTAGGGTATTATTCGAAGGAATATCGAATTCGATAGAATTTCGAGAAGTATAAATAATTATAAAGTCACATATCACAATATATCATGTCAGGAGGCAGTAAGGATGAGATTAATACTGCCATCATGGACAAAAAGAAATCGCCGAATCGTTTAGTAGTCGATGATACTCAAAATGATGATAACAGTGTTGTAAATATAAGTCCAGCAAAAATGGATGAATTAAAACTTTTTAAAGGTGATACTGTTCTATTAAAAGGTAAAAAGGGGCGCGACACTGTGTGTATCGTTCTTGTTGATGAATCATGCGACGATTCTCAAATTAGAATGAACAGAGTTGTACGAAAGAATTTAAGAGTTCGTCTTGGTGATATCGTTTCCATACATGCTAAAGAAGATGTACAATACACAAAAAAAGTTCATATTTTACCGTTAGATGATACTATTGAGGGTGTTACTGGAAATTTGTTCGATGTTTATCTAAAGCCATATTTTTTGGAAGCTTATCGTCCTATACGCAAAGGTGATTTGTTTTTAGTGCGTCAAGCAATGCATCCTGTCGAGTTTAAAGTTGTTGAAATGGATCCTCAACCTTACGGTGTCGTTGCGCCTGATACAGAAATTCATTGCGAAGGCGAACCAGTTAAACGTGAAGATGAAGAACGTGCTGATGATGTAGGTTATGATGATATTGGTGGCTGTAGAAGGCAAATGGCCCAAATTAGAGAAATGATTGAATTACCATTACGTCACCCTACTTTATTTAAAACTTTGGGTGTAAAACCACCAAGAGGTGTTTTATTATTTGGTCCACCTGGTTCTGGTAAAACATTAATTGCACGAGCTGTTGCCAACGAAACTGGCGCCTTTATTTTCGTCATTAATGGTCCAGAAATCATGTCAAAAATGGCTGGTGAATCCGAAGCTAATTTACGCAAAGCATTCGAAGAAGCTGAAAAAAATGCACCATCTATTATATTTATTGATGAAATTGACTCAATAGCCCCGAAGAGAGAAAAAGCTAACGGTGAAGTTGAAAAACGAATAGTTTCACAGCTATTAACATTAATGGATGGTCTGAAAGGACGTGCAAATACAGTTGTTATTGGTGCCACTAATCGACCAAATGCTTTAGATCCTGCTTTGAGACGATTCGGTCGATTTGATCGCGAAATTGATATTGGTGTACCAGATGAAAATGGTCGTTTAGAAATTTTTCGAATTCATACTCGTAATATGAAACTGTCTGATGACGTTGACCCAGAAGCAATTGCGAAGGATACTCATGGCTACGTTGGTGCTGATATGGCAGCACTATGTACTGAAGCCGCTATGCAATGTATTCGTGAGAAAATGGATATCATAGATATTGAAGAAGAAAAAATAGACGCAGAAATTTTAGCATCTATGGCCGTGACCCAAGATCATTTTAAATTTGCCCTAGGAGCATCAAATCCATCATCATTGCGTGAAACTGTTGTGGAAGTACCTAACATAACTTGGAATGATATTGGTGGCTTAATTGATGTTAAAAATGAATTAAGAGAATTAGTACAATATCCAATTGAGCACCCTGAAAAGTTTGAAAAGTTTGGTATGTCTCCTTCTCGTGGTGTTTTATTTTATGGCCCACCAGGTTGTGGTAAAACTTTATTAGCAAAAGCGGTTGCGAACGAATGCCAAGCAAATTTTATCTCTGTTAAGGGTCCTGAGTTATTAACAATGTGGTTCGGTGAATCAGAAGCAAATGTTCGCGACGTATTCGCCAAGGCACGAGCTGCCGCACCATGTGTATTATTTTTTGATGAGTTAGATTCAATTGCGCAAATGCGTGGTGGTAGCCAAGGTGATGGTGGAGGTGCTGGTGACCGTGTAATGAATCAATTATTAACTGAGATGGATGGAGTTGGTGCTAAGAAAAATGTATTCGTTATTGGTGCCACGAATAGACCAGATATTATTGACACAGCATTAATGAGACCTGGAAGACTTGATCAATTAATATACATCCCAATGCCTGATTATGAATCCAGACTTTCAGTATTAAAAGCAGTATTACGCAAAAGTCCTGTGCATAAAGACGTAGATTTAAATTATTTGGCTGCAAATACAGACAAATTTACTGGTGCTGATTTAACTGAAATATGTCAACGTGCTGCTAAATTAGCAATTCGTGAGGATATTCAAAGAGCTGTTGAACGTGAAGAAATTCGTAAAAATAATGCTAATGCTGGTATTGTTGATGATGAAGATGATGCTATGGATACAGATTTGGTGCCTGAAATTACAGCCAGACATTTTGAAGAAGCTGTGCGCAATGCCAGAAGAAGTGTCAGTGATAATGATTTAGCACAATATTCTAGATTTGCCCAAAATTTACAGCAACAAAGAGCACAATTAAATACTGGAAGTGGAAGTCTAAATACATTCTCATTCCCAACCAATCGTAATAGTTCTAACAATCCTGCTGCTGTCAACGCTACTAATGATGACGAAGATGATCTATACTCGTAAATCATGTCTTCGGTTCGAATCTAATTTTTAACAATCTTGGTAGTATAATATAATAAGAAATAATAATAAGTGAAATATCTTTTTTGATACCGCCTAGTGCGGGATAAAAATCACCGCGGTCTAGGGGCCTTTAATTACAGATGTAAAAATTATACACTAACTTACTACTCTG
>JACCDO011035062.1_pt1 | contig 11073 bp, 9 predicted proteins | sample 7446101 | NCBI WGS metagenome assembly JACCDO01 (sample SAMN15323440, study PRJNA562643) | freshwater metagenome | isolation source: river surface water | place: USA:Blue River Watershed | collected 2017-08-16
AAATAATATTAAATCATATATAAATTATAATGATAAAAATATATATAATAGTGCTGAATATTATTTAAATATTTTACCTCTATCTAAAAAAGATATAATTTATAAAAATAAAGAATTATATAAAAAATTTTTGCTAAAAAGAAAATATAATAGATTATAATATGGAATATATTTATTCAAATACATTAGCTAATACACCAGCTATATCTCTCAATCCGTATACTACTCCAGTAGTTAATCCAGTTACCAATAAATTGGAAATAGCGCCATTATATAGCCAACCAATTACTTATGTGCCAACAACTTATAGATATCAAAATATTAATAATGATAAAAACTTACAAAACTTAGAAACAACATACTATTTAGAAAAAACAATTGAATGGATGAAACATGACAGTAGTTATTCAAAAGTTAAAAAATATTTATCTAGTTTAAGAGGAGAAAATGGTTATGAAATTATATATAAAATATTAAGAATGTATGTTAAACAAAATAATACTAACTGGTATGATTTAAAAGCACAAAAGATATTAATAAAACAATATATTAGACATAAACTTAAACAATTATAAATCTTTATATAATTCTTCAACTGGTTTTGTTGGTGTGTTTTTTAATAATCCAATAAATTTTTTTATTTGTTCAGAATTAATATCTCCTGTAAAGTTTGGTAATATTTTTATTAAATCAGATATTTGTTCTTTTGTAATACTATCACCGTATATACTATTATAAATAGGTGCGAAATCTATAAGATTTTTTATACTTGAATCAGATAGTCTAAATAAATTTATTTTATTAAATTCTGGTTCATCATTGCTATTTACATTTGTGAAATCAAATATATGTATTTTACCAAATTTAAGTAATTCTAATTTTTTGAACAATTCTATATTATCTTTAAATCTTTTACAATAGGATAATTTACTATTATTAGTTTTTATAAGATTTGAAGGATTAGACAAAACATATATTAATAAATTAATATAATTTTGATCTATATCTTTCTCTTGATTAGTCATTATAAAATAAGATACATCTACAATAGAAAGTTTAATATTATTATCATTTAATATATTTAAATCACTAAGTCTTTTAACTAAATTCTTAGAATGATTATGTTTATTAAAAAATGTCCCTAAATTTATAACATTTAAATCATTAATATATTTAATAGATTTAAATATTTCTACACCTTGTTTGAAATTTTCTTTCTCTTTATTACCAAAATAATTAACAAATAAACCATGGTTGTCCATTGGAATATTATTATCATATAAATATTGTAATGAATCTAAATTATCTGCTAGAGATTTTTCAATATTTTGTATTTTACTTATTACTACACTCTTTTCATGTTTTGATTCATTTTTATTAACTTTAATTATTGTTGGTATATAGTTATTTAATATTTCTGTAATATCATTCTCTATGATGTTTTTATCCTTTACACCTGAATTTATCATTTTATTTATTCTAGCTTGAAGTTCTTTACTTAATAATTTTAAGTCTTTAATGGCACCACCTCTTAAAATTTCATTCTTGAGTGTATAGTATTTATTTTTATATTTTAAATATTTATATTCATAGTTCATACTAATTATATATATAAGAATTTATATAATAATTATGAATTTTGATTGGAAATTTTATGTAAATTATTATGGAGATTTAAGAAAGTCTAATATAAATACTGAAGCATTAGCATTAAATCATTGGGAAAGATTTGGTAAAAAAGAAGGCAGAATATGTGTCAATAAAACTGGTCTTATACTGGATAATAATATAGAATGTGAATTTGATGAAAAATTTTATAGTGCAATGTATCCAGATGTTAGACATAAATTTAAAACACGACAAGAAATGTATAATCATTGGAAAAATGATAAAACTAGAGCATGCTGTTTTAAGAGAATGCAACAAATTGTTCAAAATCATGAAAATATTATAAATAAGGAACATTCTATTTATAAAGTAAAACTCAATGATGAAACACAAGCAAAGCTAATAAATATATTAATAAGAACAAGTAATAGACCTGACTCATTTACTAAATGTATTAATAGTATATTAAATCAACAATATAATAATTATCGTATAATTATTTGTTATGATAAAGAAGAAAGTGAATCATATTTGAATAAATATAAAGATAATGATAAAATAGAATTCTTTCCAATTAATATAAATAATCCAAATAAATATAAATTTAATTTATATTGCAATTATTTAATGGATAAAGTTAAAGAAGGTTATATAATGTTTTTAGACGATGATGATATGTTAACACATAATTTAGTATTAAATATAATTAATGATAATTTAAAAACAGATAATGATTTATTAATTTGGAGATTTATGAGACCAGATAAATTAATATTTCCAAAAAATACTACAAATATTATACTTGGTAATATTGATACAACTAGTTTTTGTTTTCATAATAAATTTAAAAATTTACATAGATGGGGTGATAAACAATGCGGTGATTATCATTTTATTTCTGGATTAATAAAGAAAAAAAAATTTAATATTAATATTATTAATTATATATTAACAAGAACTGGTTATAATGATAAGATAGCAAACTTCGGCAATTAACTATAGTTTATTTATTATTTATAATAATAAATAAATGCTCTATTTTGATTGGATTTATTATACGAATAAATATGCAGATTTGAAAAAGAAAGGAATTAATAATAATATTTCTGCCTTATATCATTGGGTTAATTATGGATTAAATGAAAATAGAATCTGTAATAAAATATTTGAAAATTTTAATTGGAAGCAATATTTATCTAAATATCCTGAATTAAAAACAAAAAATAATGTTTTATTAAATTATTATAAAACTAAATTTCCAAATATTGTAGAAAATAGTAATAATTATAATATTTTAGATAAACTTAAAAATACTAATTTATTAAATAAAAATTTTAATATTAATATTGATATTGATTTATCTAAATCAATAAATGAATCAATTGAAAAATTATTAAATAAATCATTAGATAAATTTCCTTTTATACAAAATAATAATAATATTATATTATCACAGCCTATCTATACCAATGACAATGATGTTAAGATAATTATTTGTTCTTGTATTTATAAAAGATACGAATTAACCAAATTCTGTATATCAGAATGGCTTAAATTAAATGTTTATAAAGTTGTTATAGCTTATTCTTTTGATGAAGATTATAATAATTTACATTCACTTTGTGAGAAAGATACTAGATTGGTTCTTGTTAAATATCCAAATCTACCATTAAGTAATAAATGGAATCATAGTGTTTATACTGCTAAACAATTTAATCCAGATGCAATTATGATTATGGGTTCAGATGATATATTTACTAGTTCTTATTTAGATAAGACAAAATATTATATTAATAGAGGTATGGATTATATATCAAATACTAAATGGGTTCATATATGGTATTTTCACACTAATGTTATAATATTAACAGATAGATATATAAATAGAAAATACGAAGATGGTATTGGTTCTGGACGTGTAATAAATAGTAGAGTTTTAAAAAAAATTAATTGGAATTTATATAAATTTGATATTCCTATAAATAATTCTTTGGATACTAATTCATATAATAAAATTAATAAATATATAATATCAAAAATATATGATATTGATGAATATTCTATTTATTTATTAAAATTAGCAAACGATAATACAGCAATTACAGTTAAAAATAATTTAAATGATTACATAAATACACGTTTTAGAAATATTAAACATAATTCAACTATAGACGATATATTTAATCAAGATTTTAATCAAGATTTTAATCAAGATTTTAATCAAGATTTTAATTAATTTTATAATTATATTTAATGATATATTTTGATTGGATTTATTATACAAATAAATATGGAGATTTAAGAAATGCTGGTATTAACAATTATAATTCTGCGTTAAACCATTGGCAAACTTTTGGTATAAAAGAAAATAGAATTTGCAACAAAATATTTGAAAAATTTAATTGGAAAGAATATAAATATCCACATTTAAAAAACAAAAATGATATTTTATTAGCATATTATAATGAAATGTGTAAAACAACAAGTGTTGTTAATAATAAACCAAAACCAAAATCAAAAAATACTATATTGTTAGATAAAATTAAACTACTTAATCTCAATAATCAAAATTTTAATATTAAACAACCATTAAATTTATCTACTTTAAATACTTCTTTAAATTTACATCCAACTATTAATCTTATTTCAAATCCAATTTTTAAACAAATCAAAGATTATAAACATTCTAGTAATGAAGATGTTAAGATTATTATTTGTTCATGTGTCTATAAAAGATTTGAATTATCTAAATTTTGTATATCAGAATGGCTTAAATTAAATGTTTATAAAGTTATTATTGCTTATTCTTTTGACGAAGATTATGATAATTTACATTCACTTTGTGAGAAAGATAATAGATTAGTCCTTGTTAAATATCCAAACTTACCATTAAGTAATAAATGGAATCATAGTGTTTATACTGCTAAACAATTTAATCCTGACGCAATTATGATTATGGGTTCAGATGATATATTTACTAATTCTTATTTAACCAAAGTAAAATATTATATTAATAGAGGTATTGATTATATATCAAATACTAATTGGGCAAATGTATGGTATTTTTCAAATAAAATAATGATTGCTACTGAAAGATATATAAGTAGAGCAACATCAGACGGTTTAGGTTCAGGTAGAGTAATAAATGCAAATATTTTAAGCAAAGTCAATTGGAATTTATATTTATTTGAGAAACCTATTAATAAATGTTTAGATGCAAATTCTTATAATAAAATAAGCAAATATATTATATCTAAGGTATTTGATATTGATGGATTTGCTATATTATTATTAAAATTAGCAGGTGATAATACGGCAATTACTGTTAAAGAAAATCTAACAGGTTATATTCAAAAAGTATATAGAACTAATAATTTTATAAAGACAGTAGATAATGTGTATTATTTAGAATATAAATATTAATTATTATAATTTTAGTTTATAAAAAAAATATATAAAAATTAATATATATGACTGAATATTTTGACTGGAAATATTATACAAGCAAATATAAAGAATTAGAAAAAGCTAATATTACAACTAAAGAAAAAGCTTATGCTCATTGGATTAAACATGGTATGAGAGAAAATAGAATATGTAATATCATTTTTGATAATGTTGATTTAGCAGATTATATTAAAAAAAATAGACTTAGAATTAGTAATAAAGAACAATTATATATACATTATCATAAATATAATAAAAATAAAATTATTGAACCAATTGTTGTTGAACCAGTAGTGGAACCAATAGTAGTGGCTGAACCAATAGTAGTGGCTGAACCAATAGTAGTAGTGGAACCAGTAGTAGTAGTGGAACCAGTAGTGGAACCAGTAGTAGTAGTGGAACCAGTAGAAGTAGTGGAACCAATAGTAGTAGTTGAACCAGTAGAAGTAGTGGAACCAATAGTAGTAGTTGAACCAGTAGAAGTAGTTGAACCAGTTGTGGAACCAATAGTAGTAGTTGAACCAGTTGTGGAACCAATAGTAGTAGTTGAACCAGTTGTGGAACCAGTTGTGGAACCAGTAGAAGTAGCTGAACCAATAGTAGTGGCTGAGCCTATTATTGAAAAAGAAGTAGCGGAAGAAGTTCAAAAAAATTCAAAGAAACAACAAAAGAAAAATAAAAAATTAGAAGTTATTGAATAAAAAATACGTTATTAATATATTAATATATAAATTATTAATATATTAAAATGAATGATAATTTTGATTGGATTTTTTATATAAATAGATACAGTGATTTAAAAAAAGCAAATATAAATACATATGAAAAAGCATATAAACATTGGATTTCATTTGGGAAAAGAGAAGGTCGTGTATGTAATAATATAATGACTAAAATTATTAGTAATAATATATTAGATGAAATAGATGAAACTCAATTAAATGAATATTATTTAGATAAAAAAAGAACAGGAAATTTTGAAGGCAGAAAAATAATAGCAATAATCCCAGTTCACGGTCGTGAATTATTATTAAAATATACTATTCGTAGATTATATAAAACTAATAATTTATATAAAGTAATATGTGTTGGTGATACAGAAAAAGAAAAGGAAGTTGTATTACAAGAAAATGGTATTTGGGTAGAATATAAAAATAATCCATTAGGTAAAAAATGGAATATGGGTTTTAAAGTAGCTCAAATATATAATCCTGATGCAGTTTTATTTGTAGGAAGCAGTGATTGGATTAGTTCTGATTGGTTAGATGATGCATATAGATATATAGATGATTTTGGAATAATAGGAAAACATGAATTTACAATGGCAGATATAACAAAAGGTGATTTAAAATTATGCCATTGGTTAGGATATCCTGCTCATACAAATAGAAATAAAGAAACAATAGGAATAGGTAGATTAGTAAGCAAAAAATTATTAGATAAAATAGATTTCTTGCCTTTTGATAATAATTTGAATAGTAGTATGGATTGGTCAATGTATTGTAAATGTATAAAAAACAATTTTAAAGTAAAAATATTAAATAATAATTCTATATTTTTAAGTATATCATGTGATTTATGGATAAATAAACATAAATTTTTGTATCATTATTTAGCATGTTCCAATAAAATGGCATTTTTAAGTTTAGATTTAAATAAAGACCTAAATGAAATTTATTTCAGAACAAATTTATTAACTGATATACAATTAAATAATATATTAAAAGAATTTCCTGAATTAGAAGAATTTAAAAATGATTATATTAACTCTATTCGATTAAATAATAAATAAAATATAAATTCTAATATAATGGATATAATAGAATGCAATAAATGTTTAATGACATCAGACATATCAGAAATTAAAGAAGATATCTGTAATTTTTGTATATTACATAAAACTATTGAAAATAATTATATAGATTTTAATCCAATTTTAGATAAAATTAGAAATCAGCCTGGTAAATATAATTGTATAACAGGTATATCAGGTGGATTAGATAGTAGCACCTTATTATATAGTGCTGTTAAAATATGGAATTTAAAACCTTTAGTAATTCATTTTAATAATCATTGGAATACACAATTAGCATCTGAAAATATGATGAAACTTGTAAAAACATTAAATGTTGATTTTATAGAATATTATGTTAATAAAGAAGAATATGATAATTTAAATAAAGCTTTCTTAATGGCCGGAACACCAGATTGTGATATTCCAAATGATATAGCAATGACTAAAATAATGTATGAAACTGCTGAAAAATATAATATTAAATATATATTAAATGGACATTGTTTTAAAACAGAAGGTTCTACACCATTGAAATGGACTTATATGGATGCTAAATATATTAAAGATGTATATAGAAAATTTTTTAATAAAGAATTAGAAAATTATCCATTATTTACTTTCAAGGATCAATTTCATTATTCAAAATTAGGAATTGAACAAATCAGACTATTTCATTATAAAGATATAGATAGATTTAAATTGGACAATGAAATGAAAAAATTTATTGATTGGAAATCTTATGGATGGAAACATGGAGAGAATAGTTATACTGATTTCATTGGCTCTTATTTATTACCAAGAAAATTTGGTATAGATAAAAGAATTGTCTATTTATGTGCGAAAATAAGAACTGGTTTAATATCTAAAGAAGGAGCTCGCAATATATTAAATATAGAACCTTGTTTTGATACAGATATAATTGGTGATGAATATTTAGATTTAATAGATTCACCAATAGTAGAAAGAGATACTTATGATAGATATAATTTTAAGGAAGGAAATTGGTTAATATATTATTTATATTTACTCGGAACTATTCCATACACATTTTATACAAAATATTCAATTAAATTAGAACAATTTAACTATTCTTCTATTAATGAAGTAACCACCGAAGATTTAGAAATAATTAAAAATAATATAATAAATGCAAAATATAATGATGAAGAATTAGAAACTATTAGACAATCAATATTTTATAACGGGGATTGTAATAAATAATCAAATTCTTGTAACCATAATTCAATATTACCAATTAAATGACTATTATATTTAGTAAATGGTCCATTCCATCCAACAATATTTCTATTAATAAATTTGTTACATAAATCTATATATAATGGATGAATTTTATGTCTTTCTACATCATAGCTATATTTTTCTCTATTAATTAAATTATTATCTATTTTTTCTAACAAAATATCTTTTAGAATTTTTTTAGAATTTATTGTATATTCGTCCCAAGTAGGATTAGTAATATGTTTATAAAAAAACTCATCTGATGATTTAGATAATGCAATTTCAAATATATTATGGTCTAATAATGGCACCCTTGCTTCTATTGAATAATACATATATATTGCATCAGCATTTAATAATAAATCATTTAATAGAAAAGTTTTAATTTCCAACCATCTTGGAATATTATTAATAGATAAATTATCAGGTATATTAATTTCTTTATAAATATTATCAATAAAATTATTTTTATAATTTTCAAATAATATTTTATATTTATTATCTAATGGTTTAATTTGTGATAAAAATATATATAAATCTCTTACGTGATTTTTAAAACCACCATTAGTTGTTTTAATACGCCTATGTCCATAGAATAATTCATTTCCACCAATTCCTGTTAATAATACTTTGTATTTTGAATGTATATATAATGCTGACAAATTCATTATATATGAAGCTTTTGTTGGAATACCTGTAAAATTTATTATCTTACGTTGCTCGTTTATAAATAAATCTATTGAATTATCTAAATATTCTTTATCTATAATATTAATTTTTTTATTTAATTTATTTAATATATTTTCAGCATATTTTATCTCTCCAAAATCCATTGATATAAAATCACTTTTATTACTATAATATGCTAATATAGATGAATCAATACCACCGCTATATAATATAGCTGTATTAACATCGGTTGTTTCTTGTAACTCTATTGAATTTTTAATATAAATATTTATATCTTCATTAACCCTATTAAAATTAGGAATATAATATTTAGTAAATTCCATTTTATTAACATTTAATATATATCCTGCATCTAATCCATATAAATCTTTAAACATACTTTCTTTTGATAAACATATTCCACTAGATAAATAAGAAAATAAAGAATCGGTATTTATTTCCCATTTTTTATGATTTAATTCATATAATGTTTTAACAATTGCTCCTGGATTGGAAGCAAATATAAATATATCATTATCATTATAATAATAACAATATTTTATTCCAATTTTATCTCTAATTATTAACATTTCATCATTAATTGTATTATATAGACAAATTGCATAAATACCATTTAATAATTTTAATGTTTCTTCTATACCTATATAATAAAATAATTGTATTAACACTTCAGTATCAGAATTAGTTATAAATATGCTATTATGATTTTTTATTAAAAATTTTTTTAATTCTAGATAATTGTAAATTTCACCATTGAAAGCCATTACATAATTTTTAAATATAAATGGTTGATTAGCTCTATTATCTAAATCAATAATTGATAATCTATTATGACAAATAGCAATAGAATTATTAATATAATAATTATTACTATCTGGTCCTCTATTAACCAAATATTTAATTAAGCTTTGTGCATATGTTTCTATATTTATATTCTTATTTTTAATTAAAACTCCTGATATACCACACATTAATTTTTTTTATAATATATATTTAGTTTAACTAATTAACTAAATGTATATATATTATATGTGTGGAATATCTGGGATTATATTTAAAAAACCAGAATTAATTAATAAAGAAATAATACAATATTTAAATAGTTTATTATATTTAAGAGGTCCTGATTATAATGATGTTTATATTAATGACCTTGTAATGTTAGGCCATAATAGATTATCAATAATTGATTTAGATGATAGAGCAAATCAACCATTTTATTTTAAAAATTTTATAATGGTCTATAATGGTGAAATTTATAATTTTTTAGAATTGAAAAAAGAATTAATAAATAATTTTAATGAATCATTTATAACTAATTCTGATACTGAAGTATTAATAAAATTATTTTACTATTATGATATAAATGAAGCCATAAATAAATTAGAAGGAATGTTTTCAATTATATTATATGATAATTTAAACAATAGTATTTATTTAATAAGAGATAGATTAGGTGAAAAATTATTATATTATTATGAAGATGAAAATATATTTATTATATCATCAACTCCAGGTTCAATTGCTAAAACAGTTAATAAATATTTTAATAAAAAATGGTCAATTAATAAATACAGTATATTTTATTATTTATCAAGTGGTATGATACCAACTCGAATGTCTTTATTTGATGAAATTTATGGATTAAAACCAGGAAATTATATTAAATACAATATTAATAATTTTAGTTGTAATTATATTAAATATTGGAATCCTGAGTTTAATAAGACAAATAATTATCGTGATTTATTAGAAAACTCCATCAATAAATGCGAAATATCAGATGTTGATACTAAAATATTATTTAGTGGAGGAATTGATTCAGGTATAATATCATTTTTTGAAAATAAATCATCATATATTACATTACATACTGATGAATTAGAATTATCTAAAAAATTCTTACAAAATTTAAATAAACAAGATAAACAATATGTTATAACAAATGATTATATATTAAATAATTTAGATCGAGCAATAAATGAACAATATAATATAATAAATAATAGTGGATTATTAACTAGATCATCATTTGCAGTTATATTAACTGGTTTATATTTAAAAGACAATTTTCCAAATACTAAATGTATAATATCTGGAAATGGCGGTGATGAATTATTTTATGGATATAGTATAATGCATATTGATAATACTAAATATAATCAACATATTAATGAAAAATTTATATTTAATCAATTTATAATACCTTTAAATAATGTATATGGTGATTATTTTAAAAATGTATATAATCCTAATTTTAATTCAAATATAATTCAAGAATTAGATATACCTGA
>JACCDO012318616.1_pt1 | contig 11073 bp, 6 predicted proteins | sample 7446101 | NCBI WGS metagenome assembly JACCDO01 (sample SAMN15323440, study PRJNA562643) | freshwater metagenome | isolation source: river surface water | place: USA:Blue River Watershed | collected 2017-08-16
CGAGAGCCTGCGCCAGCGGCGCTGCCTGATGCCGGCCCTGGGCTGGTACGAGTGGAACGAGAACGAGCAGGTCACGGGCAGCCGCGGGCGCAAGGTCAATCAGCCGTATTTCCTGTACAGCTCTGATGCAGAGCTGATCACCATTGCCGGCCTGTGGGCGAGCTGGCAACGCCCGCAAGCAACAGCGGTCCTTTCGTGTGCGTTGCTGACGAAGGCCGCGGCACCCACCATCGCCAACATTCACCACCGCATGCCGGTGATACTCAAGCCGGAATATCGCGACGCGTGGCTGAATCCTGCGACTTCAGCAGACGACGTTGCAGCCATGATTGCCGATGCCTGTCAGCAACTGACGGGCTATGCAGTCAGTACCAGAGTCAACAATGCGCGCAATGAATCACCGGACCTGTTGCAGGCCATCAGCAAATAGCAACGGCGAGGTTGTTCACTGGCGAACAAACCGGTAGATCGTGGTGCTGGCAAACGGTTGCTCGGGCCGCACAACGGTAGACGGGAACTGTGGATGATTCGGCGAATCCGGATAGTGGTGCGTCTCCAGACAGAAGCCGGCCGGATTGCCGGTGTAGAGCTGCAGTGCCGGTTGTGTTGTCAGCACCTGCATGGCGCGGCCGCTGTGGGGATCGCGCACTTCGGCCGCCAGTACCAGCGCTGAGCCACCACCATCGATGATGAAGTTGTGGTCAAAGATCTGCCGCTGCGCTTGTGCAGTTTCGATCAGCGCTGCGCGTGAGCCGATACTGGCAGCAGTGGTGAAATCCAGTGGTGTCCCTGCAACCGGTGCAATCCCGCCGGTTGGAATCAGCTGACTGTCGGCCAATGTGTACGTGCTGGCGTTCAACTTCAGTACATGGTCACTGACGTTGCCGGTGGCCGACAGATCGAAGTAGGCGTGATTGGTCAGATTGACGACTGTGGGCTTGTCAGTACTGGCGGTGTAGTCGATGCGCAGCTCATTGTCGTCTGTCAGCGAGTAACGCACGCCAGTGGTCATATTGCCGGGATAGCCTTCTTCTCCATCGACACTCAGGTAAGTCAGCTGAATGCCTGCTTCATGTTCCTGCGCTGGCAGTACTTCTGCATCCCAGACCACTTTGGCAAAGCCGCGCGTGCCGCCATGCAGGTGGTGTTCGCCGATGTTTTTCGTCACCTGGTACACAGTGCCGTCCAGTTCGAAGCGGCCGTTGGCGATGCGGTTGGCATAGCGGCCCTGCACGGCGGCGGCAGCAAAGCGGCCAAGGTAGTCCTGCAAGGAGTCGGAGCCCACGATCACATTGGCAGCAACGCCGTTGCTGTCGGGTACCGATACCTCAGTCAGGATGGCGCCATAGTTGATCAGCTTCACCGTCATGCCGCTGCGGTTGTGCAGCGTGAACTGGCGCACCTCGGTGCCGTCCGGCAGCGTACCGAACAGGGCTGCTTCGATGCGACTGTCCTGTGTCTCGGCGGCGCTGGCGAGTGCTGTCAGCACAAGCAGGAAAACTGTGAAAAGCGATTTCATGGTTTTGCTCCGTGGCGGCGGTGTCCGATGCTGATTGGCATCGTTGCACAGTGAAGGCGCCCAGACCAATTCCAGCATGGTCAATTTGCTCGTTGGTGTGATCTGTCTGGTATGGAAAGTGCATTGCTTCCTCCGTTACCAATGCCGGGAGTAATGCATGCAACAACAACTTCTGTGGGCCGATTACCTGCTGACAGGCACGGACACGCGCGAGGTCATTGCCGGTGGTGCTGTGCTGGTTGGCACTGATGGTCGCATCGTCGAGGTGGGCGAGGGTGCCGTGCTGGCGGAGCGCTATCCGGCAGCGGCGCTGCGGCGTCTGCCTGATCGCCTGCTGATGCCGGGGCTGATCAACTGCCACAGTCACTCGGGTCTGTTGCGTGGGACGGCAGAAGGACTGCCGGTATGGGATTGGTTACAGCAATACATCGACCCGATGCACCGTGTACTGACGCCGGCCGAAGCCGAAGCCGCGTCGTGGCTGTGCTACGCCGAGTCACTGCTGGCCGGCACCACTACTGTGGTCGATATGTGGCGCTATATGGAGGGCAGTGCGCGTGCCGCCGAGGCGCTCGGCATTCGCACCGTACTGGTGCCCTACGTGGCCGAACATCCGGATCACGACTACTTTGAAACGCTCGACAGCAACGAACACATGCTGCGCCACTGGCACGGCAAGGCCGATGGCCGCTTGCAGGTATGGGTTGGACTGGAGCATATGTTCTACGCCACGCCGCCGGCATGGCAGCGCGCCGTGGCGCTGGCGCAGCACTACAACACCGGCTTGCATACGCACAGCAACGAAAGCCGCTTCGATGTCGAGGAAACCGCGCGGCGCTATCAGTGCCGTCCAGTCGAGGCACTCGAACGCTTCGGTCTGCTCGATGCGCCCAGAGTGCTGCTGGCACACGGCGTGTGGCTGGATGATGCAGAAATCCAACTGCTGGCGCAGCGCAATGTTGGCGTTGCCCACAACCCGGTCAGCAACATGAAGCTCGCCAGTGGTGCCGCGCCAGTGCTCAAACTGCGTGCCGCCGGTGTAGCAGTTGGTCTCGGCTCGGACGGCGAGAAGGAAAACAACAATCTCGACATGTTCGAGGAAATGAAAGTGGCGTCGCTGCTGGCGAAGGTGACTGCACTCGACGCCTCGGCGCTCGACGCCTGGTCCGTGCTCGACATGGCAACACTCGACGGCGCCCGCGCGCTCGGCATGGACAGTCAGATTGGCAGTATCGCGCCCGGCAAAGCGGCTGACCTGATTGCAGTAGCCACCAATACGCCACGCATGACGCCGCTGCTTGGCAGTGGCGCCGACATGAATCTGCATCACAACCTCGTGCATGCCGTACGTGGCGGTGATGTAAGCCTGACGATGGTAGCGGGGCGCGTGCTGGTGGATGATGGCCGCTTGCTTAGTGCCGACTTGCAGGAGTTGATCGCACGCGTCAACAAACTGGTGCCCGATCTGTTTGCCCGCCGGTCCGCCTGGCTGCAGGCCAATGCCGTACGTCACGGACTGCAGGGATAGCGCTGCAGCGTTGCCTTGTAGAGCGCTGGCGAGCCGGTTCAGCCCGTGCGGGTGACGCTGAGTTGGATGCTGCCCTTGTTGTTTTCGTAAAAGGCCCAGGCATCATTCGCGAAGCAGTACAGGTAGCCCGAGTGTGTCACTTTCAGTGGCTGCTGCGCGTAGTTGAACAGAGCTTCGTACTGGTGGGGAACCGGACTGCCGTCGTTGGCGGTGGCAGTGGTACCGCGGTCATTGGCGATGGCGCCCACCATGCAGAACCACGGCAGGCTTTCAACGCGTTTGGTGCCGTAGAAATCACGCGAGGCGTTCTTCTTGAACAATTCTTCGAATTTGCCGAAGAAGCTGCTGGCCATGCGGATTACATCGCCTTTCGTCAGCGTACTGTCTTCAGTGCCGCACCAGTCACACGAGTCATTGCTGTCCTTCCAGTGGCCGGTCGCCCGGAACGTGTATTCGCAGCCGGCTTCGAGAAATATGTTGGTCTGGTTCCAGTGCTGGTTGGCATACACATTGACTGTCCTGGTCTCGCCAACTTCGAGTCTGGTCACAGGGCTGTGGTAGGGAGGATGTTCAATGGGCGAGGCAGCTTGCCGTTCCAGTACTGCTGGATGGAAATGCGCTGAATTGGCTTCTATGACTGCAGGGAAGTTGCGTGGCCGTGAGCGGAACTTGGCAAAGACGCCCTTGTAGGATTCGTGCAGTACGCCGCTGGCATTGCCGTGCAGTGAGTCAACCACGCCGGGTCGTACGCTCAATCCGTGGGTAATGCTCTCTTGCAGCATCCATTCGAGGGCGATGTTGGAGAGATCGCAGTTGGCATAACCACCGCCAACATCGCTGTGCACGCCGGGAAACCATAACTCCCGCGCATCGGCATGGGTTGCCGCATTCTCCCAGCGGGTGATCGTGAAGCTGGATCGCCGCTCGTCCAAAGCCATTGCATGACGCGCATGCCTTACGTGATCGCCGAGCACGGTATCGTGAAACTGCCACTCTTCCTTGTCGTCGAGGATGTTGAGGATTTCGATGTCATCAGGTATGCCCAGGGCGCCGACCGTGTCCCACACTCCCAGGAAATGCACCGGCGTCTTGCCGCCGTTGTCATGCAGGGGCCAGTGGCTTTTTGCCCAGTCAGCTGCTGCAGCCGACTTGCGATAGCCCTCATCGAATGCAGTGTGAACGCGCCGCCAGGCTTCGTCGGGTTGGTTGAGCAGGCCACGCAAGTCCAACAGTCCGCGTGCAAGAAAGCCGGCAAGACTGCGGGCACTGAAGGCGCCACGACTGAAGCCGTAGATGAATATGCTGTCACCTGGTTCGTAATGGTGTGCCAGCCAGTGATAGGCACTGCAGATATGGCGTTCGATACCGTCGCCCAGCATGCCGCCAAGCAGCTGCGCGTTCAGCCCGATCTCCTCGCCACCCACGCCGGGATGGTAGAACTTCAGTTGGTCGCGTCCGCCAGTAGCATCAATGCTGAGGGCGTTGTAGAGCTTCACCACATTGGTAGGCGCGGGAATGCCGTTGTCTTCTTGTTTGGGGTTGTTCCAGGTTCCATCCAGGCATATCACAAGATTTTTCATTGCAGGCTCCTCGGGTCCTTTGAGCGGTCGCCAGCCCCTGAGTGTACTGCGGGCGGCTGTTACACCAATTTACACAGCGTTACACGATGTTTTTGCACAATTAGCGCCGGCGGGGCCATTGGTCGCCCTGTCTGGAGCGCTTTTCATGAACAGAGCATTTCGAAGCAAGCCCTGTCTGGCAGCAGTCTTGCTGTCCTGCACAGCGGTGCGAGCGCAAGAGCTGCCTGATCTCACCACCCTCAGCCTCGAGTCCTTGCTGGAGACTCGCGTGTCCGCTGCGTCAAAATTCGAGCAGGACATGCGCGAGGTACCCGCCACGATCAATGTCATAACGCGTGCCGACATTCGTGCCTACGGCTGGCGCAGTGTGAGCGAAGCGCTGACCAGTCTGCCGGGTTTCTATCTGACCTGGGATCGCCAGTATGACTTCATCGGCATGCGCGGCCTGGGGCTGCCGGGTGACTATAACACCCGCATTCTGCTCGCGATCAACGGCAACCGGGTGAATGATGTGCTTTATGACGCTGCACTGGCCGGCCGTGAACTGCCCCTTGATCTGGAGCTGGTAGAGCGCATCGAAGTGCTGTCGGGGCCGGGTGGGGCAATCTACGGCCAGAACGCCATGTTTGCCGTGGTGAACATTGTGACCCGCAACGGCCAGCAAGTGGATGGCAGCGAAGCCTCCGTGTCTTACCAGGCACGCCACGAGCGCAGTGAGGCCAACCTGCGCTGGGGCAAGGTGCTGGAAAATGGTACCGACGTGCTGCTGTCGCTGTCGGCACTGGATGCTGCCGGAGACGACCTGCTGCTGGAATTCCCCGGGGCTGGTCCCAAAGGCAGTACGCTGGCGGGTCCGGTCATTGGTCTCGATGGCGAGCAGGACGCCGACCTGTTTGCCAGAGTCTCCAAAGGCGGTTTGTCCTTCGATTTCGTTGCTGGCAACCATCGCCGCGACGATCCGACAGGCATCTATGGCACCGATCCATTTACACCGGGTTTGTACCAGTCGGACAAGCTTGCTTTGGCCAACCTGCAGTACCAGCGCCAGAGTACAGCAGACATGTTGCTCGTCGGGCGGCTGTTTGCAGGCCACTCATACTACGAGGCAAGGCAACGTTACGACGGCGATTACGGATTCAGTGCTGGTGAGAGTAATTGGCTCGGCGGCGAAGCCCGCGCGCTCTATTCCGGATTTGCCGACCACCAGCTGGTGGTGGGTATCGAGGCGCAGAGCAATTCCCACTTTGAACAAGGCTTCGACGATCTGTCGACGCCGCAGCGGGATTTGCTGATCCCCGGGTCAGGGCATCGTGTGGGAATCTATTTGCAGGACCAGTGGCAGATCAGTGCAAGTCTGTCGGCAGTGTTGGGGGTGCGAGCCGACAAGAGCAGCATGGCCCACATGGTGCATTACAGCCCGCGCGCAGCGCTGATCTGGAACAACGGTGGCACGACCACGGCACGAGCCATGTATGGTGTGGCGTTTCGTGCGCCCAATGCCTTTGAGCGCGACTTCGAAGACGGGGTGTCGCAGGCCTCCAATCCCATGCTGATGGGCGAGCACCTCGACACCTACGAACTGCAGCTGGAGCGGGCGATTACCACCACCACGCTGGCACGTATCTCCTGGTACCACTGGAACATGCCGGAGATCATCACTCTCACGTCCGGCATGACCCCCAGCCCCGAACACCTTGCCATGGGGCACATGGACATGGCGCCGGGACTTCCCCAGTTCCAGCCGGGCAGCAGAATCATCGCCAACGGAGTGGAGCTGTCACTGAATGGTCTGTTGGCAGCAAGTGGGCAATGGAAGAGCAGCATTACCTGGCAGGATGCCGACAAAATCGACGACGGCGCGATGGTCAATTCACCCGAACTGCTTGGACGACTGAACTATACCCATTTGCTGGGCTGGGGTGGCCTGCGTGCGGGCTTTGAATTGCGCTACGACAGCGACCGCGTTGCCGTCGATGGCAGCACCATCGCCGGCAGCTGGCGGGTCAATCTGAATCTGTCGACACCAACATCCATCAAGGGTCTCGACGCCGCGTTGACCATTACCAATCTGTTTGACAAGCGCTATGAACATCCGGCGTCGGAACAGAACTGGCAAAACTCATTGCCGCAGGATCGCCGCGGCGTCCGTATGCAGCTGAGTTACCGGTTCTGACGCAAGCAGCATCCATTCTCCATGTTGATGTCCACACCAAAAAACCGGATTCATTGGCCCCGCAGCCAGCGCTGGTGCCTATTGCTACTGGCGTTGCTGCTGCCCCGTGCGGTCATGTCAGCTGAAGCACCTACCGCCGATGAATACCAGATAAAAGCGGCATACATCTACAACTTCGCTACCTTTACCGAGTGGCCCGAGCCGCTGTCAGCGCAAATTTCGCTTTGCATCTACGGCCCCGACCCTTTCGGCACTACGCTGGACACAGTGCTTGCCGGCAAGGCCGTAGGTGGCCGCCCTCTGGTAATCATCCGTACCAATAGCGTGGAAAGTCTGGTCGATTGCAGCATGGTCTTTGTGTCAGCAGGCGTGATCAGCAACCTGCAGCGCGTGCTGGATACCCTGCGTGGCCACAGCGTGCTGACAGTTGCTGACAGCCCCGGCGCTGCTGCCGCAGGTGTAATGCTGAACATGACGCAGCAATCCAACCGGATCGGATTTGAAGCAAACCTTGGTGCGGCACGCCAGCACAGACTCACGATCAGTTTTCAACTGTTGCGTTTGGCTATACAGGTGATCAATTGATGCTCCCGCACTCTGCAAACACGCGTGCAACGCTGGGAGACCGGCTGGCCCGCATCAATGGCAGCTCGCTTGCTGCCGCCATGCTGATCATTGCGCTGGCAGTATTCTCTGCCAACCTGGGCTCGGACATTCTGTCGCTGGCAAATTCGAGCCGCAGCACGGCGCGGGTGCTGGCCGAGAACTCTGCAGCTGTATTGCTGTTCAATGATGAAGCCACTGCCAACGAGCTGCTGCGTTCACTCAGCTTCACGCCGTCAATTGCCAGTGCTGCCATCTACAATGTGGAGCAGGGGCGCTTTGCACAGTATGGCACTGCAGTGGCGCCAGTGCTGGCGGATGACTTGAGCCAGTCCAGTACCATCCGCTATGGCCTCACCCGGCTCACGCTGACCGAGCCGATTGCGAACGATGACAGCGGTCTTGGTACTTTGCTGATAGTAGTGAGCCTGCGCGAGGTATACCTGCAGTTGCTTGTCCAGCTCGCCGTAATCGCGGGCTGTGCGGTGCTGGCATTGTGGGCGGCAAGACGGCTGTCGCGACGTCTCAGTGCCAACGCTCTGGCGCCGCTGGTAGAACTTACCAACCTGATGCAGCAGGTATCTGGTGCCGCCGACTTCCGCGTGCGTGCCAGCGGCAGTGACATTACCGAACTCGATCTGCTCGCCCACGGCTTCAACCAGATGCTGTCTGAGATTGCGGTGCGCGACACAAGTCTGCTGCAGTACCGCCAGCAGCTGGAAGAGCTGGTGAAGCAACGCACACAGCAGCTGACCAACTCCGTGCAGGAGCTCAGTGAATCCAACACGGCCAAGAGCGCTTTGCTGGCTCGCATCGAATCCAGCAACCGACTGCTGTTGCGTGGTCAGGAGGTGCTCTCTGACATGATCCATATGCCAGCTGATGCATCCCGCAGCTTTGAGCTGCCACTGCAGAATATTGCCAGACAGATAGCGAGTACACTCAACGTCGATCAGGTAGGCTTCTGGAGACTGGTCGAAGGTGGCAATGAGTTGCAGTGTCTCTGTCAATGGAATCGTCTGAGTCTGCAATACAGCAGTGGCCAGAATCTGTTTGCCAATGACTATCCCAATTACTTTGCAGCACTGCGCAGCGGCATGACGATCGTGGCTGCCGATGCCCGGCACAACCAGATTACGCAGGAACTTGCGGCGCCATATCTCGAAGTTTTCGGTATCCATTCAATGCTGGATGAACCGATCCGTGTTGGCAGCAATACCTGGGGAATCATCTGCTGTGAAAGTACGACACCGGTAGAGGTTTGGCACCCCGAACACATTGCATTCATCACTACGGTATCGGCACTGGTTGCGCAGAGTATCGAAGCCATCGAGAGACAGCGTGCCGAACATTCCCTGAAGCGGGCCAAGGAAGCCGCAGAAAAGGCAAGCCGCGCCAAGAGCGAATTCCTCGCAACGATGAGCCACGAGATCCGCACACCGATGAATGGCGTGCTCGGAATGACAGAGTTGTTGCTTGCCAGCTCGCTGACAGCCGAGCAGCAGCAGCTCGCCTCCATGGTGCAGCAGTCAGGTCGCAGCTTGCTGATGATCATCAACGATATTCTGGACTTCTCGAAGATCGAGGCCGGCCATATGCAGCTCGAGCAACTCGACTTCAACGTTGACCAGCTGATTCTGGATACCATGGCAATGTTCTCCCACCAGGCTGCTGCCAAGGGCTTGAAACTTGTGTCGCGCAATGACTCTGAACGCAATGTGGTGTTGCGCGGCGACCCGTTCCGTCTTCGCCAAATTCTCAACAACCTGTTGAGCAACGCGATCAAGTTCACTGCTCGTGGCAGTGTCGATGTCAGCACCAGAGTCAGTCGGCTTACGGATGCCAGCGTGGCACGCCTGACAATCGTGGTGCGTGACACCGGTATCGGCATACCTCCCGCTGCGCAGAAGCGGATCTTTGACCACTTCTCGCAAGCCGATGGTTCCACCACACGCAAATATGGCGGTACCGGCCTCGGACTTGCCATCTGCAATCGTCTGCTCGAATTGATGGATGGCAGTATCAGGCTTGAGAGCGAGCCGAATAAGGGTTCAGTCTTCACTGTGGAGGTGGTGTTGCCGCTTGGGCATTCCGAGGAGGTGACGACTCCGGTGCCGCAGCCCGCTGCCGTCGACTACGAACAATTGCGCGGTCGGGTCCTTGTTGCCGAGGACAACGAATTCAACCGGCAACTGGTGCTGCGCATGCTCAGGCGCTTCAACCTGCAGGTCGAGACAGCAACCAATGGTGAAGAAGCAGTCAATCTGGCAACCAGCAAGCGCTTTGACCTGATCCTGATGGATTGCCAGATGCCGGTTATCGATGGTTACCAGGCGACAGCCGCCATTCGTCGACAAGCGGACAAAGCCGCCAGCAGCGTGCCGATCATTGCCCTGACAGCCAATGCCATGGAGGAAGATCAGCGCCACTGCCTCGCCGCTGGCATGGACGACTATCTCAGCAAACCCTACAGCATGGAACAGCTGGGAGCGATGCTGGCACGCTGGTTGGTGAAGGATGTCACGCATGAAAGCGTCAGCAGCACGGTCACCAAGCCAGTGACTGCTGAAGCTGTACTGCTTGACCAACAAACGCTGGCGAAACTGCTGGAACTTGAGCCGGAGGGTGATGCTACGCAAACGCCCTCGGTAATCAGGAGCTTCCTCGACAATGCCCGCATCGATCTGGATGGAATAGTGCAGGCCTGTGAGAAGAACAACGGCGAAATGCTGTACCGTGCAGCCCACAACCTCAAAGCGAACGCCGGCTTTGTTGGCGCTGTGCGACTCTCAGCTGCCGTACAGCAACTGGAGTTGCTCGGCCGCAACAACGACGCCGCCGCCGCGCGCCGCCTGCTGCCGCAGGTCCAGGCGCTTTATCGCCAAACCGTCGCTGCGCTGGTGAAAGGCACAGACCGCCATTATTGACAGCGGTAGTTGCCGGCGTCGGCACCGCCGCTGGCATCAGCTCCAAGGTAGTGCGGATAGAGGCCGAACTTGCACATCGGTTTCGATGAAACCAGTGCATGCGGAGGCAGTGGCTGGCGCAGTTCCAGAATTGGTGTTTCAGCCGGTACCACGCCATTGGTCACCCAGTCGTCGATCATGCCCAGCAGGTCGCTTTGGCCTGGAACACCATAGGCCGGTGCGTCCGGCGTGCCGGCGTCAACACCGTTGCTGGTGTGGCCAAGGCCGGTGGCACCGTAGGCCACAAAGAACTGGTCGACTGTGGGTTGCCCCATCGTCTTTACCACAGCGTTGTAGTAGTCGATGCCAGTCTGCGGACTGTTGCCTTTGTCGGCCAGATTCTCGCGGATGATCAGTTTGCCGCCATTGGCGTGGAAGGCGCTGAGATCTGGATTGGTCCAGTCCATCATGGCGGAGAGTTCCTGCACGCGCGCCTCGAACGAAGCAGAGTTGTAGGCGAGCACGTTGTAGGCGGGATCGCGCGCGGCGAAGTAGCGCACGAAGTCGGCGCCACGGCTGTAGCTGCCACCTGCGCCAGCGACCGTGTAGTCGGCAACTGGTGCAGAACTGCCAACAACTCCGCGCTCGAAGCCCGCCGGGATTTCACTGCCGAACAGATAGCCCGGGTATGAGTTAAGGCCGTTGGCGAGTTCGAAAGGCAACAGCATGCCGGTGTAAAGCCAGCGCAGCGTCGCCAGTTGTCC
>JACCDO011493387.1_pt1 | contig 11072 bp, 10 predicted proteins | sample 7446101 | NCBI WGS metagenome assembly JACCDO01 (sample SAMN15323440, study PRJNA562643) | freshwater metagenome | isolation source: river surface water | place: USA:Blue River Watershed | collected 2017-08-16
TATACTATAAAAAAATGATATTTATTTTTTGGTTTTATTAATAATATTTAATAATTTAAAACAACAAACTAATGAATTTATAAATGGAATAATCATAATTAATTTATCTACATTAGATGAATTGATTCCTGATAATTTACTAATTATATCAGCAACATATCCAATTTCTTTATCATTCTTTTTTATACTTAAAGGAATTACATCTTTTTTTCTTTCTAAGTTATTTTCCCAAACAGTTATAATACAATTTCCATTCATTATATTCCATTGTACAGATATTGATATATAAAAAACAATTAATCCAATTAAAAAATAATAATTATTTGACATATAAGGTCCAAAAACTGATATAATAATTAATATAAAATGAATAAATTTTGTTAAATAAATTAAAAATATATTAAATATTTTATCCAAAAAAGTTTTTGTTGAATAATCAAAATATTCTCTTTTTTCTTCTATTTTTTTTGGTAAATTTAATACTCTACAAAAAGCATCCATATTAACATTTGCATTACCATGTAAAATAATTGGTTTATTATTATTAAATAATATTAATTCATTATTTATAAACTTGTGATATTTATTATTTAAAGGTACTTCATCATTGTTTTTTTTCAAAATTAATTTAACATAATAATTTAATAATGATTCATCTAATTCTATATTATAAAACAAATTTGCATCATGATCTAATATAATACAATCTTGACAAATATTATAATAATGAGTTAATAGTACCTGATCATCTCTATTAAGTTTACATTCAAAACTTTTACATAAATTTGAAAACAATTCAACTATTTTATAACAATAACCTATGTAAGGTGCTCCATTTAATCTATTAAATTGTTTATTACTATCTTTATCATTATTTTTTCCAAAAACAATACTTCTCATAAAATTATCCATTGTTGCAGAATATACAACTTTATCAGTATTCATACTTTTAAATCTTTTTTCCAATTCTTTACTATCTTTTAACATAATTGTATCAAAAGCATCTACAAAACAAACAATTTCATCTTTGTCTACATTTGTTTTTAAATAATTTAATATTTTTTCTAATCTTTTTGTAAATCCTTCCCACTTCTCATTATATCCTATTACAACTAATTTATAATTATTTCTTTCTGAACTTTCTTTTAAAGCATTAAAATAACCTGTATTATGTGTTGCATATGTTAATAAAATCATTTATTAAATTATATCCTTATAATTTAATTATATAAAAAAAAGACAAAAGAAAATTATAAAAATAAAATTAATTATTTAAATTTTTATTTTTTATATCCTCCTATTTTTAAAGGGGTTCCTACTGTTTTAGTATCAATTGCAGTTTTTAAAGCATCTGACATATGTTTTTGAATTTCAGGACTTACCATTGTACTTCTCATAGAATTTAACATTTTTTCATCTTCAACTGTTTGAAAAGGACCATAATCATTTCCATGAGGGTCAAATCCAATTACTTTATCACTTTGATATCCACCTTTTAATTTTTTAGATTTAACTTTTAATATTTTTTTAGAAGAAGATTTTTTAGCTTTTATTGATTTTTCCTTTTTTTTAGTAGAAGATGAAGATGCTTTTACTAATTTCATTGATTTTTCTTTTCCATCTTTTTTCTTCTTTTTCATTTCTTTTAATTTTTTAGTCATACTTGATATTTCTTTCTCCATTAAATTAATCTTTACATTATTATTACTATTATTAACTTCTTTAACACTTTTGATTTTAATTTCTTTAGCTCCAAAATTAGTTAAATTTTTATTTGCAACACCTTCAGCTGAAGAAAATAATTCCTGAATATCTTTTTCTTTCATATGATATAATTTTTGAAAAGGTGACATTTTAGTACCATTTTTTACAACTCCTTGTTGAACTATTAAAAAATCTTTAGGACTTTCTTTCATTGATACTGCTCTAGTTCTTACTTCTTTTGTTTGGTTTTTATCAATAATGTTCATGACAGTACGTTTTTGACCATTTGAATTTATAGTTTGAAAAACTTTTTTCTGAACAACTTTATACATATTTTTTTCTTTAATATATAATTAGAAAAAAAGATTAAATTCAAAAAAAAAAATATAAACTCAATTTAGAGCATTTATTTATTAATATGACTGATTTTGTTTTTTCTAGATTTTATAATGATTTAGGTATTGTTCAAAAAAATATCATTAATTATTTTGATAAATTCGAAATTTATAACTCCAATGTTTATCAAATACTTGACCAAATACCTAATTATAATATTATTTATTATTTTATTATTGTTGGTGTTATATTCTTTATTCTTAATTTTTATGATATAACTATTAAACATGTCTTTATTCTTTTAATCTCAGTTCTTATTATTGGTTTTCTTATTCAAAAAGATTATGGTGATTTTAATACTTATGTATCTCATAAAAAAGATCAACTCAATTTTATTAACAAACTTTGTTTTGATGGACAAAATTATAAAAATTTTGGTCCTAATGATGATATGAATGTTTTTCCAACTGTCCAAAAATCCTATATTTATCGCAATCCTTTAATTGTTGAATTTTATTATAATATTCGTGAATTTACCCAATATAATTTATCCAGTTATGTTTCTTCTGTTTTACATACAAATAATGTTATGCGTCTACATAATCAAGTAAAATTAGGACTCGAAAATCCCTATCAAAATTTAGATATTATGAAATCTGAAATGACAAAAAGTTTAAATGCTTTAGAATCAACTATTTATAAAGCACCTCAGGCACCGATTGCTTTAAATAAATTAAAAAATTCGGTGGATGCATTACAAAGTTTATTATTAAATTATATTGTCGAAGTTGAACAATTATGTCAAAAAAAAAATAAAGATGATGGAGTTAATTATTATATTAAACCCGATGATCAATTAAATAGTCAATTTGAAGTTGCTGCAAATGATATAAATACTCGTGACTATAATCCTGCTTATAATTTATTTGTTGAATAAATATTTTATTATTTTTTATTTATTTTTTATATGGATTTTCATGTCTTTTAAAACATTATTTACTATTTTTATATATAATTTATCTTTACTTTTTTTACAGTCTACTAAATCTATTAAATTATTTTTTTCGACATTATTATTATTATCGTTATCATTATCATAATATAATATATTTTCTTTATATAAACGTTCTATTATTAAATAATAGGGATAAATAATATTTTCATAATCTTCATTATTTTTATATCCATATTTTACCATAGTCACTATTGAACCATTATATACAATACTTAAATAAATCTTATCAAATAAAACTTTATTTAAAAATATTTTATTATTATCATTTGATGATTGATATATATAAATTATATATTCATACAATTTTTCACATGAAAGATATACAAAAATAATAAAAAATATATTTATATTTTCATTATCTTTTAATTCATTATAACAATTAAATTCTATTATATAGTCAACTATACTATCAAAAAATCCATATATAATACTCATTCTTAAATCAAGTGTAAACATACATGATATTATACTTGTTAAAAAATCTCTATAATTTAAAATTATATTTTTAATATCATTACATTCATATAAATTATTATCAATTCTAGAGAATAAAATACTATTAGAAGAAATTATGTTCTTAGAAAGAAATTTTTCAAGAATATATTTATGAATTGAATTACGATTTTGATTGTTGTATATCATAATATATATATATATTTTTAAATATTTTATTTTTAATCATAATTCTTATTTTTATCTTAATATTTCAATTAAAGGTTTCATAATATATTGTTGAATATGAAAATTTAATTTATCATCATATATATTTATTTTTGAATAATATACATTTATATTATGATATTCTTTATTTAAAAATTTTAAAAATGTTTCTTTTTTTATAATTGCAATTTTAGGTAAATTAGAATTGCATAAAATCCAATCTCCTATTATATTATTATCCTTCAATTCTTTATTTAGTATAATATCAAAATTTTGAGAAATATTATATTTATTTTCAATTATATATTTTCTCATATTATTATTCTCTTCAAATATATAATCATAATAACAATTATACCATATTATTAATTCTGTTGTATTGCTTTTCCATATTTTTTCATATATCCATTCTATATTTTGATATACATTCAAATATTCTGTTTCAAAATTATCCTCGTGATATCTTTCCTTTATTTTTATATATTTTTCATATCCTTCTATTATTATATCTTCCTTTGTTTTTTCTTCTAATTTTTCATTTAATTCGTCTTTATTTGGTACATAATAAAAATATATTTTATATTTTATTGGATATATATATTCATATTCCATTCTTCTATCATTATTATCTTTTTTTATAGTTTTTTTAAGTACTATTTTCAATTTAAAGAAAATATAAATAATAAAAAATAAATATTAAAAATTATTAATTTGTGACAGGTGCCCAAGATTGACCTAAATTATCATAACCAGTTACTATATTATTTGGATTTGGATTACTTAATGTTGAGATTGGTGCTGCAGCATAAGGTAATCTTGAATTGGGAATATATTCACCTGTTTTTGTAAAAGTATGGAAAAGTTGTTTACCATTAAACCATCCATTATCAGGATAGTTAGCGGGACCACGTGAGTTAAGAGTCAAAGCAAAGTCACTTCCGTCACCACCTCTCATACTTTTTCTTTTTGTGGTTTTTTTTTTGCTAGATTTAGTAGTTTTCTTTTTTGTGGTTTTTTTAGAAGTTGATTTTTTAGTCTTTTTCTTTTTAGCACCTCCTTCAGACATATTACTATTACCACTGTTTTCATGATATTCCTCACACATTTTTTTAAAATCATCTAATTTATTATCTAAATAACCAATTTCTATTTCATCAACTTCATCATTTAAGCCTGGATTTTTTAAAGTAATTATTACTTTAGGAGATATAGATGTAGATGATGAGGATGGGGAAATTATCATATTAACATCATGACAATTAATATTAATATCACCATTATCTAATAAACTAACATCTTCAAAACCAAAATTTTCTATATAAGATACATGTTCAGATGTAAATTTACCTCCTTTCATACGTCTTTTTTTAGAAGTTGATTTTTTTGTTTTTTTCTTTTTTGCACCTCCTGCATGAATAAGACGTTGTTCACCAATTTTAATACTTTCTGCAGCTTTAATTGATTGATTAAATTTACCTTCAAGTTGAGACATAAACTTATTTAAAGTATTTACAGATGTACCAACAATTTTTTGAACACCATTAACTGCACTATCACTCATTTTAGATATTCTTGTTTTAAATCCTTCTTGAACTTCACTATCCATGGAACCTCCTCTCATTTTTCTTTTTTTTGTAGTAGTTTTCTTTTTAGTTGTTTTTTTAGTAGTTTTCTTTGTGGATTTTTTTGTACTTTTTTTCTTTTTCATTCCTCCATTCATAGTTGAATAACTTGTATCAAAATTTTTATCAAAAAAATGTTCATTAAATATTTGTTCGTCTGTTAAAGTCATTTTATTCTATTTTTAGATTCGATTTTATTTATACTTTATAAATAAAAATTTATTAAAAATTATTATTAATTTATTTTTTTATTTAATGTTTTCTTGATTTAGATTTAGACTTTGATTTAGATTTAGACTTTGATTTAGATTTAGACTTTGATTTAGATTTAGATTTGTAAGCTTTAGCGCTAGATTTGGATTTAGATTTTGTTCTCTTTTTTTTACCTCCTCCTGTTTTTTGCATAGATGTAGTATATCCATCAGGATTAGTATTATAAGGAGCTAACATACCTACACCAACATCTCTAGGATTTGATAAACCATAAGCAGTAGTTACACCTTTACCTGAATCAGCTGCAAAATCAGGAATGGGTGCATTAGCATTATAGAATTGAGGAGGATTGTAAGTTTGTCCCCAAGATTCTTCACCACCTCTCATAACACGACGTTTAACTGTTTTTTTAGTTTTTCTTGATTTTGAAGATGAACGAGAACGACTACGAGATTTGGATTTTGAACGTTTCTTTTTGGCACCACCTGTTTTTTGCATAGATGTAGTATATCCATCAGGATTAGTATTATAAGGAGCTAACATACCAACTCCAATATCATTAGGTGATACAGGTCCATAAGCACTCATTGCTCCTTTACCAGAATCAGCAGCAAAATCAGGAATGGGTGCATTAGCATTATAGAATTGAGGAGGATTGTAAGTTTGTCCCCATGATTCTTCACCACCTCTCATAACACGACGTTTAGTTGATTTCTTTGTTTTTTTTGATTTTTTGGTTCTAGAAGATGAACGGGAACGAGAACGACTACGAGATTTTGATTTAGTGCGTTTCTTTGTAGCACCTCCTTCTACTAACATAATTCTTGTTCTATTTTCATAAACTCTAGCATAATCTCTAATAGCATTTATTAAATCACCATGTTCATTATTTAAAAAGAAATTAATTATTGGTTCATAAAAATTCATATTATTATTTTCAGATAACACATTTGTTTGAACAATAGTTTCTTCTCGAATAAGTCTACCATTATTAACAGGATGCTCTAAATAAAATAATGTAACAAATACATGATTACCAGCATAATTCATAAGAATTCTTAATGATCTTCCTCCAATATTGCGAATATAAATATCTCTTCTTAGTAATCTACCTGTAGTCATTTGTCTTGTATCTCTATATGAAAGTTCAACATTTGGACTATTTGCTAATATACCTCTGTTTAATAAATAATTATAAATTTGTGTGTAAATATCATCGTCATTCATTTGTGCTCCAGGTTGTTGTAATGCACCGCCACGATGTTTTCTTCTTTTAACAGTTTTCTTAACTTTTCTTGATTTTGAGCTTGAACGAGAACGGCTACGAGATTTAGATTTTGTTTTCTTTGAAGTCTTTTTAGTCTTCTTTTTCTTAGCTCCTCCAAAAGAAGTAGCAAAGGTTTTACCTAAATTTTCATCAATGAATTTTTGGTTAAATTCCTTTTCATATTCAGGTGCTTTGAAAAAATCTTGACCAGTTGATATAGGAATTAATCCTGAATTTGAATAATTTGAAGGAGTATAGTTTTTACCAGTTCCAAAATCAATATCAGCACCTCCTCTCATAGTACGACTTCTACCTCTTTTGGGTGATTTAGAACGAGATTTTGATGAACTTCTCTTTTTAGTACTTCTTCCTCTTTTAGCTCCACCTGTTGAAGGTTGAGTAACAACTGTACTACCAGTAGCTACAACTGCATTTCTATAATCGGTACTTGGATAACAAATACCACCACTACTTTGGAATGGACTAAAGTTTGGTAACAAATAAGAACCTGTATTTGCTTGTGACATTATTTCTTCTATATAATTTATAAATATTTTTTTTATGGTAACAAAAAAAAATAAATCTTCTTAAAAAAAATATATTAAGTTTGAAAATAAATAAAATCATTATTTAAAATTGAAAAAAATAGCATTTTTAATTCTTTCTCAATATTTACGAAGTCTATATTTAACTTATTATAGATTTTCCTTTTAATTTCAAATCTTTTTTTCTTACTTTTCATTATATTTTCTTTATCCACATTTTCTATCTCAAATAATTTTATATTAAATTCATTATCTTCATAACTTTCTATTCTTATCATATATCCCTTCATAATAATTCGAATATCAATTAATTCTATTGTAAACATTTGTATGAATATTGGTTCTTCATAATCAAAATAATCAAATATACTTTTATGAATATCTTTACAATATTCATTTATATATTTTTGAACATTATACATTATTATATTTTCAATTTCCAATAATGTATTTTTGTAAAGTTTATGAATTCGTAGAATCCATTTACTTCTATTTAACCAATCTTCTATTAAATAAGATAACCATAAATAAAATCTATTGATACCTGTTTCATTACTGAATTTTTCCATAAAACTATCATTTTCAATATTATATTGATATTCTCTTCCTTCCAAATATCGATATACATGATACTTCATTTTAGAATTTAAATCAAATATTAATATTTTCAAAATTTCTTCATTATGTTTACATTTAAAAAATATCTTATATTCATCTTTCTCAATATATTCTTCTATTTTTATATTTTCCTTCATATACATTCTCTCTTCTATATTTAATTTTAGTAAATATTCGTCTATTTTATTACTTATTATTTTGGTAAAAAATGTATGTAAATTGTATTTGATATATGAATCAAAGAAATTTGATATTGTAAATATTGAATTTTCAACTCTCTGAATTTCTAATACCTTTTCTCTCTTATACCATTCTTGTTTATCTAATACTTCCATACTTTTCTTTTTTTTCATTAATTAATATATAAATCATATGATTTTGACTTTTTCTTTTTCATTTTTTATTATTATTTTTTATTAAATATATATCAAAAATATATATTTACGCACTTTATCTTTAAAAAAATTATTATAAACGTAAATTTTTATTCAAAATTTACCTCAATTGATATATTATGTTTGTTTACCGTCTTTGTTGCTGATATTGATAATTCAGTTCTTTTACGTCTTTGTGTATCACCTTCCTTCTTTTTATACAAATTTCTTAATGATATATTCATATCTTGTTCAATATCCTCAAAATTTTCTGTTATAAACTCAATTATTTTATTTTCAATCGCCCATCTAAAAAAATTTAATTGTCCTACTGTTGTTATAAGTTCATTATTATCATGATCAATAAAACTTATTCGTTCTCTTCTGCAAAATGGATCAAATAATTTTTTAGAATAAGCTTTTAATTGTGCCTTATAATCTAAATAAACAATAAAATTTTTAATACCCTTTTTCTTATTATCATAATTTACTGTATAATTAATATTATTTTTTTTACTAAAATTAGTGACAAACCAATCTAATATTCTTAATGAAATATTAGATTTACCTGTTATAATTGGTATCACTTTATCTAAATTTTTTCTTTCTTTAAAAAAAATAATTAATGATTGCATTAATAAATCTTTTTGTGAAAAAATTTGAGTTAATGATTCTGCCGTTTTTACTTGTCTTTGGGATGTAGATTTTAATGATGATCCTAAATCATTCATCTTTTGATTTAAATCTACTAATGATTGGTTTTGTATAGTACTCTCTTTCACATACTCCATTCTCAATTTTATATTAATCTTTTTTTTCAATTTCTTTAAATCCCTTTTATTTAATTAATTAAAATATCTTTTATATTTTAATTTTTGAATTAAAAAAACAATTTATAATATTTTTAATTTATTTAAATAATTTAAATAATTTAAATAATTTAATAATTAATCTTTTATTTAAGCCATTTCCATCTCAACCTCACCAATATTTTCCATATTCACATTTTCCTGTTCTCCTTCTTTGTAGTTTTCAAATTTAGTAATTAAATGTAATAGTAATTTAGCATCATAATTTGAAATCCAATTCATAATCTTTACCATATCAGTAATTTGTCTGTTTTTCAAAAAATCACCATGGATATCATAAATAACTCGTTTCAGATATTGAGGAATCTCAATCTGTTTTCTTTGAACATGTCTTGCTTGATAAACTTCAAACACCTTCTTTCCAAAATTTGTGACACGAACCTCATAATCCAAGAAATCTTTTGTATCCTGAGGAAATAATTTAATATACTCCTCCGTCAGTTTAGGTCCAGATTTACGAATTTCACAATATCTGAAAAATCGATTATTTGTGTTTCCCCATACCTCTCTCGCCCTTTTATAATATGGGGATACAATTTTCTGACGTTGATAATTAGAATCAACTAAAATATATCCCTCATAATTCAAGTTTGGAGTAGTCGTTAATTGTTCCAATAGACTTAAATCACGATTTATAATCATTTGTTTTGGTGATTGTTCAATACCAATATCACATTCATATTCCTTTAAAGTTTCCATATTACGAGTTGCAATATGATAAAGTCTAGGAGCTTCATATTTTACTACCATATTATTATCAGGATGACATAAAATAAATGAATAGCATGAATTAGTATTTAAGTTGGCAATTTTTTCTGTAGGGAAAACCTCCTCAAACATATCATGGAAACTCTTTTGAGTCAACCATCTTGCTTTCTTTGCATCAATACATTTTTTAGTAGATACCATCCATACACCATTATAATTGTATACACGAATTAATACTCCATCAATTGCAATATCAAAACGTGCTTCATCTAAATTAATTTTAGGATTGACTGATTCCATATCTTCACATTTTTCAAATGAATAACAAACAATTTTATTTGTTTCTTTTTCTAAAATAATTCCATTGCATTCACGAACAAAAGAAATTGTATTATTTGATTCTTCTGTTTGACAAACTAAATATAATGAAGGATAAAGATCAGATTCTTTAATTCTTAGTTTAAATTGTTCTCCTTCCAGAACGTTTTTAATCGCTTCAAAAGAAGTAAGATTATTGTTCTTTAAAAATTGTAAAAACTCCATTTTCTCTTTTTTTCTATTCTATTTATATATGTTTGAATTTCTTTAAGTATTTTTATTTTTAGTTAATTTTTCATAAATTTTATTCATATTTTTTATTTTTTTATTTATTTTTTAAATAATATATTTATTTATTTTATTTAATTTTTATAATTATTAAAATATTTATAAAATATTTTAAGTTTTCCATCAGAAAAATGTGTTTATTATTTTTTTAAGTTAAAATTAATAATAAATTAAAAATAAAAACATGAAAAAAATAAAGGTAAAAACCTACAAAAAAATTATAATTATAAGTTAGATATAATATCAAATAAAAAATGAATAATAATAATCAAAATCAAAATAATAAAAATGAAAATAATAATGAATATTCGATAGTATCTATACCGGGAAATGAAAACTCAAATTATAAGGAAGAAATGGAAGAAAATCAAGAAGAAGTCGAAAAAATAAAAGATCAAGAAAATAATAAACTTGTTTTCGAAATTGATGATTCTGATATAACTGAAAATGAAGAAGAAGAAGATGAAGAAGCTGAAGAACTTCGTGAAATTGAAAATGAAAAAAGAGAAGTTGTTTTTGCTGGAAACAAAATTAA
>JACCDO010243937.1_pt1 | contig 11071 bp, 9 predicted proteins | sample 7446101 | NCBI WGS metagenome assembly JACCDO01 (sample SAMN15323440, study PRJNA562643) | freshwater metagenome | isolation source: river surface water | place: USA:Blue River Watershed | collected 2017-08-16
AAAGCGGAACGCGAATCAGAGCCGAGCGGTTGTTGTGACCCCAGCAGACAAAGCTCGGTGCTTCACCGCCGCCCCAGAGGCGCTTGTATGAATTGACGTATTGGTTGGTCACCGCGGTAATTTCGGGGGCGTGACGCAATAGGCCCGCAATGAAGTGTTTAGCTGTCTTTGAAAGGTGGTACTGTGAACCTGCCTCGAAGAAGGCGTTGGTGTCGCCTTCAAACAGCGACATGTGGGTATGCATGCCAGAACCCGGGTGTTGAGTGAACGGCTTAGGCATGAACGTGGCGTATACACCCTGTTCGATAGCAACCTCTTTGATGACGGTTCTGAAAGTCATGATGTTGTCAGCCATGGTTAGCGCATCGGCGTAACGGAGGTCAATCTCGTTTTGACCTGGGCCACCCTCATGGTGGCTAAATTCGACGCTGATGCCCAGTTGCTCGAGCATAGACACCGCACGGCGTCTAAAGTCGTGAGCAGTTCCACCTGGCACATTGTCAAAATAGCCAGCCTTGTCGACCGGAACCGGCTCACCGTCAGGGCCTAACTCGGTTGACTTAAGAAGGTAGAACTCGATCTCTGGGTGAATGTAAAAAGAGAAACCAAGATCTGAAGCCTTAGCCAGCGCGCGACGAAGCACATTGCGGGGGTCGGCGGCGGCTGGCTGGCCATCTGGAGTTTGAATGTCGCAAAACATGCGAGCCGTTGGTTCGATTTCACCACGCCACGGCAGGATTTGGAACGTACTTGGGTCAGGCTGTGCCAACATGTCGGCTTCGTAGGTGCGAGCAAGGCCCTCGATGGCAGAACCATCAAAGCCAAGGCCCTCCGCGAATGCACCCTCAACTTCAGCCGGCGCAATAGCGACAGACTTTAGAGTTCCGGCAACGTCGGTGAACCATAGACGAATGAATTTAACATTGCGCTCTTCAATAGTGCGAAGCACGAAATCACGTTGTTTGTCCATCGGGTGTTCCTCTCTCTCCCTGCTACTAGGCTAATGGGTATGCCGAAACTTCGCTTAGCGTTGGCCCAGACAAATCCCGTCGTTGGCCAGCTTTCTGAGAACTTGAACGCCTGCTTTGACATGGTCAAGAACGCTGCCGAACATGGCGCGAACATCGTCTTGTTTGGAGAGATGGCGGCTACCGGCTACCCAATCGAGGACCTAGCAATCCGAAACAGATTTATTCTCGACGCCGCGAGTTCTATTGAGGCGTTTGCATCGAAATTGCTTGACTCCGGGCTTGGCGACACTGCTGTGATAATCGGACACCCTGCGCCCGTCAAAAGTGACTCACAGCGTTCGGGCTGGGCTGGCGCAATGAACTCAGCTTCGATTATTTTCGGCGGCAAAGTGCACGCACAATATTCGAAGCATCATCTGCCCAACTATGGTGTTTTTGACGAATACCGAAACTTCAAACCGGGTTCCGATCTTGTTGTGTTTGATCATTCGGGCCTTAAATTTGGCATCGCAATCTGTGAAGACATCTGGCAAAGTGGAGGCCCAGTTTCTGGCATGAAAAAGGCCGGAGTCGATTGTCTTCTAGTGCTCAATGGCTCCCCGTTTGAGGTCACCAAGGGCGACGAACGGCTCGAGGTGATTCAAGATGTGGCCAGGGATCAGGATTGCGCAATTGCCTATGTGAATCTCGTTGGCGGACAAGATGATCTCGTGTTTGACGGCGGCAGTCTGATGGTTGATGCGTCTGGGAAGGTCGTTGGGCGAGGTAAGCAGTTTGCCAACGATTTGGTGATCTTTGACCTGATCGACAAGAACAACATTGAACCGGTAAAAGCCTCACCCGCCGATAAGCCGGATGAACTTTGGCAAATTTGGCAGGCATTGGTCACCGGATTGCGCGATTATGTCGATAAGAATGGCTTCAAATCCGTCATTCTTGGCCTCAGTGGAGGAATTGACTCTGCAGTCTGTGCCGCACTTGCAGTTGATGCAATTGGTCGGAGTAGGGTTTTCGGCGTCTCGATGCCCAGCAAGTATTCATCTGAGCATTCGAAGTCAGATGCCTTCGACTTGGCAACCCGTTTGGGCATAGATTGCCGAACCGAGGCCATCAAGGGTTTGGTTAAGCCGGTTGAAAAACAACTTAAGGCTAAAGACTTAGCCTCAGAGAACCTTCAGGCGAGAATGCGCGGAGTTATTCTCATGACTCTCAGCAACCTTGAGGGTCACCTTGTACTCACGACTGGCAATAAGTCGGAACTAGCCGTTGGCTACAGCACAATTTATGGCGACTCGGTTGGCGGTTTTGCCCCACTGAAGGATGTTGAAAAGACCCTCGTCTGGACCCTCGCTCAATGGCGCAATAACTTCGCGCTAGCTTCGGGTGAAATCGAACCGATTCCAAAGAACTCAATCGAAAAACCGCCATCGGCAGAATTGCGGCCGGGGCAAGTTGACCAGGACAGCCTGCCACCGTATGACCTGCTAGATGGAATCCTGGCAGCATACATAAACGAACGATTGTCTCGAGAAGAGATAACCAGTCGTGGCTATGACGAGGAAACGGTCACCAAGATTACAAATCTTGTTGACCGAGCCGAATGGAAGCGGCGCCAGGGAGCAATTGGACCGAAAATAACCAGCACGTCATTCGGTCGCGACCGCAGAATGCCAATAACGAATAAATATTCAGGATAGTAAGGAAGATAATGGCTGCAGATAAGTTGATTTCATCAGGCGGACCTTGGGAAAGCGTAATCGGCTACTCGCGTGCAACGGTTGCCGGTGATTACGTTCACGTCTCAGGTTCAACAGCAACTGTAGGTGGGGTTCTTCAAGCCGAAGGCGACGCATATGGTCAAACTCTTGTTGCGTTGAACGAAGTTATCGCACCGGCTCTTGCTCAGGCTGGCTACACCCTTGCCGACGTTGTTCGTAGCCGCGTTTACCTCTCGCGCGCAGAAGATATGGACGCTGTTGGAAAAGCTCATGGAGAAGTTTTTGGCGAGATTCGCCCCGCAGCAACGATGCTTGCTGGAATTCAGTTCATCAACCCCTCAATGTTGGTTGAGATCGAAGTAGACGCCTGGAAGCGTAGCTAGTGTCAAACTTCACACCCAGCAAGGTACGAACCAGCACGCTGGCTGAGCTCAAGGCCTCCGGCAAGAAATTTAGTTGCCTAACCAGTTATGACTCGCTCACGGCGGCAATCTTTGACGAGGCTGGAATCGACGTTCTTCTTGTGGGAGATTCCGCAGCTGACAACGCCCTTGGCTACAGCACTACCCTGCCAATAACCGTAGAAGAAATGATCCCCTTCGCACGCGCCGTAGCCGGCGCGGCCAAACGAAGCCTCGTAGTAGTGGATCTTCCATTTGGCAGTTATGAGACTGGCGCGGAAGATGCTCTTAGAAATTCGATCCGAATCATCAAGCAATCTGGCGCAGCGGCTGTAAAGCTGGAGGGCGGCCGGGAGCGGTCTGCTCAGATTGAAGCCATCGTGTCTGCGGGCATACCGGTCATGGGTCATCTTGGCTTTACCCCCCAAAGTGTGAACTCGCTTGGTGGATTCAAGGTTCAGGGTCGAGGCGACAAGGCTGAACTGCTAATGCAGGACGCACTTGCTTTAGAAAAGGCTGGCGCTTTCGCCATCGTTCTCGAATTGGTGCCGACCGATATAGCCGGAGCAGTCTCCGAAGCATTATCAATTCCAACAATCGGTATCGGCGCCGGCCCCAAGACTGATGGCCAAATATTGGTCTGGACTGACTTCGCAGGATTGTCTGGGCACAAGCCTCGAAAATTCGTAAAGCAATTTGCCCAAATGCGCGGGATGCTTGTCGAAGCAGCGGCTAGCTATAAAAAAGAAGTTGAAAATGCCAGCTTCCCCGACGAAAATACTTCATTCGCCGAATAGGCTGTGCCTCGAGCCAGGCTCTAATCCTCTATCTCGGAATCTTGCCAGGCCTTAGTTCGCGCCTTAATCGTGTCTAGGGCGGCGGCAGCATCCTTGCTATTGGAAAACGGACCAACTCGATGAGGCGCAGGTGACTTCAGGCCCTTCTCAACTTTTAGAGTCTTTAGGTTGAACCAGTATTGCGGGTCTTCGTTTTGCTCACTCGAATTCTTTGCCATAGAAATAGACTTTAGTCATGCCTCGCGATGCCAAAACCGGATTACTAATTCCCGGCAAACTATCAGCGACCCGCACTGTGCCAACAAGCATAGCCAGACCAGAGTATGTCGGTAAATCAGCGCCCTCTAATTGGACCGGCGGTCATGTTCGAACTCTGACCGAAATTGAAAAAATTCGGAAAGCGGGACGCATAGCAGCGCAGGCGATAGCCTTGGTTGGAGAACACGCTAGGCCAGGCGTTACAACGGACGAACTTGATCGAATCGGTCACGAATTTCTGATTTCTCAGAACGCCTACCCTTCTACACTCGGCTATCGAGGTTTTCCCAAGTCGCTCTGCTCGTCGATCAATGAGGTCATTTGCCACGGGATCCCTGATGACACCGTGCTCGAAAATGGAGACATCCTCAATATCGACATCACCGCCTTTTACGAAGGCTTTCATGGCGACAGTAACGTGACGTTCAAAATTGGGAATGTCAGTCCCGAGGTAAGCGATCTCGTTGACAGAACGCTCGAAGCCATGATGCGAGGCATAAATTCAGCGGTTCCAGGCCGTCAGGTGAACATCATCGGTAGAACTATAGAAACCTACGCGCGGCGTTTCGGCTATTCCTCAGTGCGCGATTTCACCGGGCACGGTATCGGCGAAGCCTTTCACTCGGGGTTAGTAATCCCGCACTACGACTCAGCACCGCTGTTCGACGATGAGATCAAGGTTGGCATGGTGTTCACAATTGAGCCCATGCTTACTCTTGGTGGCTACGAGTGGGACATGTGGCCCGATGGTTGGACCGTCGTGACAAAAGATAAAAGCCTAACCGCCCAGTTCGAACACACAATCGCCATCACAGAAAATGGCCCAGAAATCTTAACCCTTCCCTGAACGAAAGAATCTCATGGCAAAACGCGCAATCGGCATCGACATTGGTGGAACCGGCATAAAAGGTGCCCTCGTCAATGTGAAAGATGGAACACTGATCGGCGAACGAGTTCGTTTCGCTACGCCGGAAGGCGGTAAACCGAGAGAAATTGCCGATGTTGTCAAAAAGATTGTCGAACAATTGCATCCGGGAAAACTGAGCGTACCCGTTGGAATTTGTTTTCCAGCTGTTGTCAAGAACGGGCGAACCATGTCGGCGGCCAACATCTCAAAAGAATGGATTGGCCTCGATGCCGAAACCCTCTTTGAAGAAACTCTTGGCAAACACGTTCACATCATCAATGACGCTGACGCCGCCGGTGTTGCCGAAGTTAAATTCGGCGCTGCTAACAAGCGCAAAGGGCTGGTCTTTATGTGCACACTGGGCACCGGTATCGGTACCGCTCTCTTTGTAAATGGCGATCTGGTGCCGAACGCCGAGCTAGGTCACCTCGAGATCGATGGCGTCGACTATGAGACCAAGGCCGCATACTCGGCCAAGGAACGCGAAGATCTTTCTTTTGCAGATTGGGCAAAGCGCCTACAGAAGTATTTTGAGACAGTCGAAAGGCTCTTCTCGCCCGATTTAATCGTTATCGGTGGAGGAATCTCAAAGCAACACAACGAATTCATTCCGCTGTTGAAGCTTTCTGCCGAGATCGTTCCTGCTGCGAAACGAAACAACGCTGGAATCCTTGGCGCGGCTGCGCTGGCCTATAAAAACCGCGAAGACTAGTGGATGGGCCGGCTGATACGCCGGGTTTTGTGCCTATTGCTAGGTGACGATCATCTATCTAATGCCAGTGTTGCCACTGACCTCAAGCGGTCTACCCGAGATCAAGAGCGAGCAGCTCATAAGATCTCTATCTGACCTTGCTCCCGACGAGGTTTACATAGCCGGAAAACTCACGCAATCCGCTGGTGGTCTCTTACACCACCGTTTCACCCTTACCGCAAAGCGGCGGTTTACTTTCTGTTGCACTATCTCGCAGGTTACCCTGGGTGGCCGTTAGCCACCGTCGCGCTCTTTGGAGCCCGGACGTTCCTCGACATTGCTGCCGCGATCGCCTTGCCGACCCATCCAAGTTCAAGGTTACGGCAATGACCAAGTTCTACAAATGAGAAGTTGAATTTAGGGTGAGAAGTTCGGCAGCCTGGTCGCCCCAAAACCTGATAATGCTTATCGAGCAGGGGGAAATTTGAGGTCTCCAGTAGGCTTCTGGGCCGGCATTCATGGCAGAGCGAACAAAGCCACGAACGGGCATAACATGAGCAACGACCACCACTGTCTTTCCAACATGTTTGCTAAGTATGTCTCGTCGTCCAGCCTGAATTCGACCGTCGAAAACCTCTAGTGATTCACCGTTTGGTGGTGAAATCGACCAAGAGCCCCGCCATGCTTCGAACTCCTCTGGCCACTTGCTTCTTACTTCATCGGCGGTATGTCCGTCCCAATCGCCAAATGATATTTCCTGAATCTCGGGCATCAACTCGACACCTAGAGATAACTCGTTGGAAATGATATTTGCTGTGTCGACAGTTCGCTGTAGCGGCGAGGTGATGATCGCCGACACGGGCGAGAGGTGAGACCAAGGGCCCGAATTACCAATCTGAGCCAGCGCTTTGGCAACGTTGTGCGCGTCACCACGACCGGAATCAGAAAGGCCGGGGTTCTGGCCACCGCTGCCTGAAATTCGTTTCGATTCGGTCAAATGGGTTCGACCGTGCCGCACCAAAATTACTGTGGTTAGCCCTTTGCTCACATGACCAGGAGCACGAACCGAACTAGGCAGAAATTGATCAAACTCAACGGTAGAAGCACGAGGTGGTTGTGATGACGAGGCAACATCAGAGTCGGCCCTATCGTCCATAGCCTTGTTGGCAAGTGCATCTGCTCGAGAGTTTTCTTCGCGCGGAATCCATTGCCAACGTATTTGCTTGCCTCGCGCAATCGCCTGCACCTCGGCACCCAGTTGAATCATGTCTGGATGTTTGATCTTCCAGCGACCCGCCATCTGCTCGATGACTAACTTCGAATCCATTCGGACGAGGATTCTGGCATCGGCATTGATTGAGATTGCGCCTTCGAGACCAGCTTTCAGCGCGATGTACTCGGCAACGTTATTTGTCGCGACACCAATGAATCTGGCAACCTCGAGAATCACTTCTCCTGTATCAGCATCGATGACAACAGCACCCGAACCAGCTGGTCCAGGGTTTCCTCGTGAGCCGCCATCGGCTTCAATTATGAGATTTTGCGGTAGCTTCATCGAATTAGGATCGCTTGGCATTCGGGGCAGGTTGCAAGTTGATTTTTAGCAAGACCCGAAACCTCGGCATAGGCGCTCGCGCCCAGACTAATGCGGCAAGCTCCGCATTCCCGACCGACAAGTCGGGCAACTGGCATGCCACGAGCTGCCTTCTTTTCGAAAAGCTCAAGTAGGTCCGAAGCGATTCGCGATGCCTGCTGGGCTCGATCTTGAATCTGCAAATCCAGGCCAGAACGCAACTTCAAGAGTTGCTGCTCATTTGCGCTCAAGGCAACTTCTAAATCGGCATCAACCAGGTGTTTCTGAGCCGCGATTGCCTCATACTCTGATTGAGCGCTCTCTTTTCGCTCGAGGATGTAAAGCTCGGCATCTTCTAAGTCAGACTTTCGTGCAGCCAATGACACTAACTCAGACTGAATCCCCTGTGCGTCTTTTGGCGAGTTAGTGCCTGCTAGGCGCTCTTTGTCTTTGGCAATTCGTTGCTCAACCAGCTGAAGATCTGTTTCAGCGCGCTTGAGTTCTAGTTCGATTGAATCAAGCAAGTTGCGAGCATCAATGACCTTGCTAGCCAACTCCAACTGCAAACCGCGTTCAGTTGCATACTGTGCAGGATCTGAAAGTTCGGCGATGGCTCGACGGCTGCGCATGATCTCAACATCTAGATTCGCAAGCGCGAGCAAATCCAACTGTGCGGCTTCGGTGGCTTCCATTGCTTTAGTGCTTCTCCTACTGAGTGACTACGAAGTCCCACGGATCTGTGCGGATGTGGCTAACGACAAACTGAATTTCTGGGAATTTCGCCGCAAGTTGACCTGCGGCAACTTCTAGCCATAGCCACTCGGCTGCCCAGTGCGAAACATCGATGATTACAGGGCCGCCTCCACCCACAATAGCTGACTCCCTGACGTCTTGAACCACGTGGTGGCGCAGATCGGAGGTCAAATAGACATCTGCGGAAACCTCGATCGCACGTTCGATAAACGAGTCGCCGGCGCCGGCACACAAAGCGACCTTGCGGACGGGTTGTTCGTAATCACCGGCTACTCGCACGCCAGATGCGGTTGAGGGCAGAACCCCGGCAACAAATCTGGCGAAATTGCCGAGCGAAATTGCCTCGGGTAGAACGCCGATACGGCCGTGGCCAACCTTAGAGCCGTCGGAGATCAAAGGTTCGATGTTTGAAAGCCCGATTGCCTTAGCTAGCGTGTCCGAGACCCCATTCTCAACGATGTCCGCGTTGGTGTGGGCAGCGTAAATTGCTACATTCGAGCGAATTGAGCGAGTCAGGGTTGAACCCTTTGCGTTGTCGGCACTTACAGATGAGACTCCGCGCATGATGAATGGGTGATGTGCCAAAACCAGATCAAACCCACCGTCGATGGCCTCCTCGATAACCTCAGAAGTCACATCTACGGTTAAAAGCACACGGCTTATGCGATCTTGTGAGCTGCCGGTAACTAGGCCAGGTGCATCCCAGGCTTCTGCGCCGGTTAGTGGCCAGAGCGACTCAAATTCCGAGATAAGTTGACCGAGTAAAGCAGCCATTAGTCTGCCAACCCGAAAATGTCTTTTAGATCGTTTCGGCGAGCTTCAAGAGAAAGCACCTCTGCTTCTTGACGCTTAATTCTCGGTATGCCAAGCAAGGCAGGCAGAAGCAGGCCAATCGCCAGAGCTACGACGATTGCAAAATTGCTTAGCTGCCAGAAATTCGCGGAGGCTTCGGTTGCGAAGTATCCGAGCCAGTTGAACTCAGGCAACTTCGAAATCGTAAAGCCCCAGCCAATCACACTCGCGATGAGCCAACCGATGAGGTTGATCCAATTCGCAGATTTATAGAAGCCGTAGCTTCTCGAAAGCGAAACCTCGTGATACGCAATGCGTCGAATCAAAATGTCGCAGGTGAAAACGCCTGCCCATGCTGCTGTCGGCACGGCAATAACTAGACAGTATCCACCGAGGTTGTACCAAAGATCTGTGTTTGAAAGGCGACCGGCGGCGAATATTGCAAAGCCGATGACAAAAATGGCAACGATTGGGTGAAGCAGAAGCGGTTTGATGTTCACACCTAGAGTTCGCAACGAATGAGATGTCGAGTAGAACGCCATAGCTCCCCCAACAACAACTGCGATCGCTATCGATGCCACAACTGGAAAAAGAGTGAACGGATTCGACGCAGCGAGACCAATTAGGAAATTCTGTGAAAACTGTAGCTTCACAGGGTCGCTCAGCGATTCAAAGTAGGCAAAGCCGAAGATCGAGATCAGGAACGGGATAACCGCGACCGCAAGGAAAACCCAAGATACAACCTTGACTCCAAGCTGATCCGAACCTAGCCTGCGGGCATAATCGGCTCCAGCGCCAACCCAAAGTAGGCCCGTGCAGGCGAAGACAAGCGCTGCGGCCCCTAGTGTCGCCAGCCAACCCCCACCTTCAACCGAAGTCAAGGCTTCGAACCTAATCGAAGGAAGCATGAGTGTCATCGAGACTAAAACAGCAACGAATCCGGCTACGGCACCCCATTTCTGGGTCGAGTAGAGCAGGTTACCCCCGCGAATTGCTACAAGCGAAGCAAAAACTCCAAGTACAACTAGAGAAACTAAAACGATCCAAAGAGTTGGGTTCTCGCTAGAAATCACCAACGGATCGTTGGTAGCTGAAGATGTAGTGACTATTGGGATGAGGGCGAATATGCTTACGGCGGCCAGAATCCGAGTAATCACTAGAACAACTGCTGGAACAGCGTTAGCCCTTACACCAAAAGCAGCTCTCGACAGCATGAGAGTGCCAAGACCGCTTCTCTTGCCTGCGAGAGCTCCAACCGCAACCAGCGCGCCAGACGCTGCGAAACCCAGCGCTAGTGCAAGAGCGCCTTGGCCAAATGACAGATTCGCTTGCGAGAGTAAAACGGCTAATCCCATCGGCAATACTGATCCGCCGAGTGTCGCCCACGACCAGAATTGAGAGCTGGCTAGGCTGCGGGCCTGGCGCTTGACCTTTGACGTTCGTTGAGCTTTTACACCCTCAGGTTTCACCGATTGAGCCATGTCCGATTCGTAGGAATCCGATGCAATTTCACCGCGTTCAACCTTTACCACTGGAATTTCAGGCTTGGCGTTCAACGAAGATCCTGAATCGATGGTGCGCGGGGCAGCAACAGGAGCAAATTCGACGTTTGAATCCTGGATGTTTATCGAATCTGTGCGGTCAGCCAGCACCTGCTCTTGCCCCGCGGTGAATTCCTCTTCTTCAGATCCGAGGTCTTCAAAAACCTGGTTCGCAGGAATCGGAGACGATATCTGTTGCACGGCAAGATTTGCGACCACATCTTCAATTAGCAATGGCGGCTCGCTCGGCTTTGGTTCTTCAGCGATTGCGGTCTTTGGCAATTCCAACAATTCAAGACCACGCTGTTGACGTTCACGGTTGATCGCTTGTATCGCTTCCGGACTGCCCGTTGAAAGTAGTTCCGCTTCCCAGCCTGCAAACTCCAATTTTTCGGATTCACGAAGCGCAGCCTGCTCTTCGAGCAGATTCATTGCGGCAAGAATCCCCGCTTCATCTGCTTGCGCGATGGTGAGCGCTTCTTGAAGTTGCGCATCCGTTAGCGAACGTCGAACGGGAGGCGTGAAGCGTGAATCATCCATACCGAAAATACTAATGCCGGGGCACCTAAGTACCCCGGCATTACCGTTTTGTGGGCCCTACCGGGCTCGAACCGATGACATCCACGGTGTAAGCGTGGCGCTCTACCAACTGAGCTAAAGGCCCCTCTT
>JACCDO011369763.1_pt1 | contig 11071 bp, 7 predicted proteins | sample 7446101 | NCBI WGS metagenome assembly JACCDO01 (sample SAMN15323440, study PRJNA562643) | freshwater metagenome | isolation source: river surface water | place: USA:Blue River Watershed | collected 2017-08-16
AATCTCTGTAATTACAATCCCTTACAAAGAAACCGTTTTCATGAGAACTCTTTGCACTGAGTAAAAAAGTGAAGTTATGATTCCTAAATACATTGTTCCCACTATTTTCAAACCAATAAATCATGTTGTTCATTCCTTTGATATGTAGGCTGTAGAAAGATGTCTGCATTTGCAGTCCAATGATATGTTGGGATTGCTATTGCACAGAATAGTGTTATGGAATCCCTATAACAACTTGAAGGTACAAGTAGACCTCGATTTCGAGATGATCGTGAAGACAACAGGTATGTAAAACCTCTGTTCTCTTGGACGCTGTTTTCAAACCAGAAAATCATATTATGTATTTATCTCGCTAATGGGTTATAAGTATACATCGGTATTAGACACCTAAGTTAACTTTATGATTGATCTGGCTCAACAGATTGATACAGCATAAACAAAAAAACTTATAGGATAATTCTTATTCTTTATACTGTGAATATAATCATCTGTGGTGTTCTTTTGAATATGATTAATATCTCTATTTAACCAAGCTATCATGTGTAGTCCTTTTTTATGGATAAGAATCATATACAATAACTCCCAATAAGTCAATAATAATAACCATACAGAAAAATATATTTTAATTTGAAAAGCATAAAACTATAAATTAAGATAATAAAAAAACATGAACCAAAGATAATATAAAAGATATGACTAATATGATTACAAAAAACAAAAATGTTCGAAAGAACCCATCATATAGCGGACCATTTGCTACTAAGATTAAACTGGCAACACTATATGATGATCATTATCCTGATGGAATGGCAAAAGTAGAGTTGGGTAGTGTATGGACTTTAGATAGGCCAGTCAATGAGCAAGCTCTACCATTTGGATTTCAAGGTCCAGTTTTGCATAAAGTCAATCGTCCTTACATTGTTCTAACTGAAGAAAATCATAACCGAACAACAGGCTTGGTAACGGTAGTTCCTTCAACAACATTCTCAGGTCGTCTCAAACCACCTCAGGGTTTTAGAGAAGGGCTTTCGATAGAATATGCTATTACATTGAGCGAGAAACAGCAGGACTTATTAAATAACTACCCAGATGCCGAGGTTTATTCTCGCAGCTTTGTTAATTGTTATGGTGTATTGACAGTGTCAATAGATAGGTTCAAGGAATACCTTCATACAATAAAACCTGATGATTTACGAAAGGTTAGAGATATGATTGAATTAACAATGAGTACTGGCGATGAAAATACCTTTGGCGTGCTTTTCCCTGGTTACCCAGATCCTAGTAAACAACACAAGAAATAGAATGGATAGATTGTAAATGAAAGAACTACTAATAAATGCAACGGACATCCTCAATAGCTACAGTCTTGTTGAGATATTTGATCTAGAAAAGCAATTTGATTGTAAATATGCAATCGGGACATCAGGGGTCGAAGTACAGGCTTATGATACTCAAGGATCGAGAGGTAAAAAGCTGGGGAAAATATTGATTCCATTGGATTTAATTGGTTCAGATGAAGATAAGTTATATATTTGTTCTAACATAATCCTAGAGGTGCTCAGATTCATGGCTGGGCTATGTGAGCAAGACGATCACATAGATTATGTAACGAATTTACTAGGATCATTTTTTGATATTCAAAATATCAGTCAAGATGAAGTTCATAGTTTATTGAATGTTATTTTTGAAGGAGAGTTTAGTGATATAGTAAACGGGTACGATAGGCAATGGAACAAGGTAATATCTACAACGATACTTTCTTATCTGATAGAAGGAATAACTCTAGACTCAGGATATATGTTCAAATCGGGGCAGGTGTTGCGAAAATCAATAGGGCAGGGAACAATAAGGAAGAACCCAGAAGCTAAGCCAAAACAACAATACATCAAAAATCTACTGGGACCTGGTTTGAACATATATAGATTTGAAGTTCTAGCGTTTCAATTCTGGGGAAACGCACCCCAAAACCGTGGATCTAACACGGTTCCTTTATCTATGGGGCAGGAAATCATTTCGTTTGATGAAACTTTTTATATGTCTGTGACCAACAATTTGATAGCCAAATACTTTGGACGCATAATGTGTATGCCTATTGTATTCGAATCGGAACTACAAGATTTGGACGGGAAAATAAGCGTTCCTCGTATAGAAATCAAAAATTTTTATCCATCTAAAGGAAAACAGGTGTCTGGTTTTGTTGATGTTAGACAGATTCTAAACCTTGACTATCGAGCTTATTTGCAAAAGATAACTACAGATCTAAATGATCAAAAGTTACTTATAGCCAATCCCCAAAGAAAAGAGATAGATAATTATCTCAAAAAAATGCTTGGTTTTGGACAAAATAATCCTAAGACAATAGAATTTCGTCCAAATCTGGTCAGGTCTGGGGATGATTGTGTAGATAGTTTTGAATTCAACGGAAAAAGATTTGATTTACCTTTTATCTATATCTCAGTGGGTTTATTCGACCGTCCTGTTGTGGATAAACGAAACATAGAAGACTATCAGAAGATAATTATCAACAGGGATTTTTTGATGATGGAAACAAAGGTATCTCAAGACTTGTTTTTTAATATCATGAGTGCGATTGATTCAAAACTAAAAGGGAGTTACAAAAAAGATATTGCAATAACTGGCATCAGTTGGTTGGATGCCGCTAACTTCTGTAATATGTTGTCAATACTTGTGGGCTTGGATCCAGTGTATATTTTCGATGTTAAGGATAAACAAGATAATACAATTTCGTCAGACTTAGTTGACGCAGGAATGCTTAGACAAAAAATATCTATACGTTCACCAATAGCTAGTAAATCTGGTTATCGTTTACCAACAGAAACAGAATGGGAGTTTGTAGCCCTCGCTGGATTAGATAGTGGGTACACTCTGGGGGGCGATTATGCAGATGAACAAGAAGCATCTAAATACCTAGATATACCCAAGATGAATCGAAAGTTATCCAACGATATCAATCTATATGACAAAGAACCAAACAACTGGGGTTTCCGTGGGCTAATGGCAGGCGATGGGGAGTTTTGTACAGATGTGTATAAAGTTGATATATATAACATGACAAACCTACCCAAAGAACATGTGCATATTCACCCAGTTTCTGGAGGTGGACCAGAAGAATTTGTTCATGATCTACATAGAGTTGTAAAAGGTAACTCAACTGATATTAAGTCAATTCAAGATTTATCACTGTTTAACAGATTCTCTTTGGATCCAAAACAAGCCAAACTTCATAATGTTGGGTTCAGGATATGTAGAAACATATCTTGATTTTTTATTTATTATTGAAAAACAAAAATATTTTTTTTAAAATACTTATATATTTTTTTTAGTTAAGATATTCACGAATGAAAGGGTAGGTGGAAAATGGCAGATCCTACAAAACATGGAGGCTTTTTGACGGAGGATGATTTGTTTAAAAATAAATCACCAAAAGTAAAATTAGCAACAATATATAAGCTTCAAGATGAAGATGGAACAATCCTCGCAGATGCTGGCAGTGTATGGAATGTAAAATTACATCCTCTTGAGTTCACTACTCGAACAGCAGAAACGATTGTGCATCAATCACAGCGTTTGATGCATAAAGTTGGTCGCCCATACCTCGTTGTATCAACAAAAGAGTTCCATAACAGTGCAAAAATGGCTATTATCATTCCATTCACATCATCAATATCTCAAAGTTTGAGCAGCAACCGTTATAGAACTGGTTTTATTTTGAACTCTAACATCATAACAAACACTCCGTATGCGACAAAAAAGGGTTGGAACGAAGATATTGATGTAACGGAAAAATTAGATGTTAGGTCGATAATAAGTGTATCTACCGATAGGCTTGCAAGTTTTATTGGAATAATCAGTCAGAATGACTTGAATGCTGTCAAAGATAAATTGATCGACATATTTTCCCCATCCACTATTGAATCTCAGCAGCGTCTATATCCTTTATCCAAAAAAACAGATACTAACAACATAAAAAAATGACAAGGAGGGATAATAAGGAAATGATAGGGTTATTAAAAAATGTAGAGATTGTTTTAAATGAGTATGCTCATATGAACATTATCGATTTTGAGTCGCAATTTGACATAGTTCTTTTGCATGATTTCGGGGTCTTTGAAGTAGGTTTCTATAACAAGGCACTAAATAAGGAAAAAACAGGCATAATCACAGTTCCTTTGAGTCAAATTAATGATGGGATGGAGATGTCAATATCAGATGCTCAACAGGCAACAGGTTTCATACTCGACTTACTTATCGGACTCATTGATGCCTGTCTAGATCAAGAAAACATACAATACATAAGTGAACTAATTCTCGATTCATCTGAATTTGATGGGAACACGTTGGATTCAACTAGAGATAGGTTGGAGGTGCTATTTGGGCTAGTTCTTGGTGATATAATGAAAGGACATGATCGAAAATGGGTTGCTCAAGCGTTTGTTACAATACTCGCATATATTCTAAAGGATATTACGCTAGATAATAGTGGCGTTCAAAAAATCAAATCATCTGTAGTAGAAAATCTTAGACATACAAAAGAGAGGGTGAATCCAGCAGACGATTTTAGTGACCATTCGTCACAAGACGATAAAGAAAGGTTAAAACTTTATCTAAGGATGAACCTGAAACAGTATGATATAATCAGGTTGAGTCCAACACCGCCCCTTGAGGAATCGTCGCTCGTAAAAATTCCGAATTATATGGGATTAGAACTGACGTCTATTAGTAGATATAGATATGTAGTAGTCAGTAATTCGGATTGCTTAAATAATGGGTTTGTTTTAGCTCTACCAGTAGTGGGATCTGCAAGAATGAAGGATGCAACAGGCAAGAGATATCAACCAAGTATAACAATACCTGACATTTACAAGACTGCAGACAACTCAATCGCAGATGGTTTTGTTGACTTTAGAGTATTACAAAGTTTGAATAGTTTATATATTGACTCAAAAATGACAAAAAACTTACGTGGTAATGAATTGGGATTAGCAGATTCCGATAAAAAAAGTCTTGAGCAGAAAATATTCGCTTCCATGGGTTTGAAAAACAAAAACTTTAAGCCAGTTGGATTGAAGCAAGAGCTTCTCTCAACAGGACAACGATGTGTTGATACTTTTGAAATCAAAGATAATCAAGGGAATGAACTGTTAGGAAAAATTCCATTAATTTTCATAGAGCCAGATTCATATGAGCGTCCCCATTCTGATGAAGACTCTGATAAATGGAAAATGAAAAAAGACGGGTATACAACCTTGGTAAGAACGAAAGCACTTGCTGTGTCTGAAACAAAAATTAGTTGCTCGTTATATGATTTGATTATTGGGATGGACAACCCAAGTTACCCTCAAAATCTGAATGATTACAACGAGGTAACAAACATATCCTATTTGGATGCTGTTAATTTTTGCAATAGATTATCAATCTATTTGGGGCTACAACCCATGTACCTCTTTTCGCAGCACTCATCTGTAGATGGTTCTTTTCTACATAATTTTTGGTCGCTAAGTAGTGCAATTGGCAATGAAGCTATTTCCGTTTATATGCCCACCCCCTTTGGACTTGGTTATCGTCTTCTATCGGAAACTGAGTGGGAATATATAGCTCTAGCAGGTGATACAAGCTATACATCAGTAAGTTACAATTCCAATGACATATTTCTTGCTAAACCGTTACATTTGAGTTATGTTGGACATAATACTGTTGATATATATAGTGGTACCCCGAACCGTTGGGGGTTTTATGGGCTAGACAACGATAATTTCGAGTTTTGCTGTGACTTTGCTTACACCAAGGCATTTGCTAAGACTACCATGGGAAGTGATGTTCTACACCATTGGCAACATCTTTACCCAAAGGCGTATCTGGATAAAGATTTTTATGATCAAAAAACGCAAAGTCCTTCTCGAATTCTAAAAGGAAGATTAAAAGATGTAAATTCATCTATTGATCATGATCAATTTAAACGTTCATCAACAAAAGAATTGTCTATCTCGCAAAATGTTGGATTTAGGATTGGGCGTCTAATTGGGGGAAGTTCATAAAATAAAAATCTATTCATTATTTTTTTTGTTTTTTTAGAAAAACACTTGATTAAGGAAAAGCTTGGTTGTATCAATTTAATTACCCTACCTTTTTGATTTCAAGGATATAACAAGACAATGAGTGAACAAGAACACGATAAGATCACAATCGAAGAAACAGGGCAAAAAAACGAGCAGGTTTATGATCCAATTAAAGAAGCAATCAAGGAAAAAGCGAGGTTATATCGTGAGGTAAACAAAGAGAGGATAAGAGAACAGAGACGTCGGCACTACCAAGAGAATAAAGAAGAGTTATTGAAAAAATGTAAGATTTACTATGATGCCACCAAACACACAAAAGATAAGATGAGTCAGAAGGAATACCAAAAGAAATATCGAGATGAAAATCGGGATAAGATGAGAGATTACCAACGAGAGTATCAGAAGGAATACCAACAGATCAACAAGGAAATGTTGGCAGAGAAGCGAAAAACCTATCGAGATAACAACGCTGACAAGATAAATGAATACCAAAAAAAGTATCGTGAGCGTAATAGAGATAAGCTCAACGAGCGACTAAGAGGATACTATGCAAAAAACAAAGATAAAGTGAAAGAAGCATATAGGAACAATCGAGAAGAAATCCTAAAGAAACGAAAAGAATATAGTGATGCTCACAAGGAAGAATTGAAAGAGTACAGAAGGCAATATCGTTTGAAGAAAAAAAATGAAAACAACAATAGTAATGAAAGAGAGAATGCAGAATAGTTTAATTTTGAAATTTTACTAGCAGATTTCAAGACGAAAAATATATATTGTTTGACAAGAACAATTAACAAGACGAGTAATACAAATGCATGATCTCCTAACTTATTTCTCATCAGTTTTGAACAAGTACATCTTCATGAATTTATTTGATCTAGAGAATCAATTTGATATAGATCAATTTGAGCTTGATGAATCATTTTGTTTTATCAACTACCCAGAGCGAGATGGTTATTCACGAAACCAAAAGATAGGAAAACTATATATATCAACCGTATTAATGCGACAGTTAGAAGATGGTGCGATATCTAGGGATGATGCAATGATAGAGTTTATGAAACAACTCAACAACTTAATGTTAGTACTCTGTGTCCAGGACTACAATCTTGATTATGTGTCAAAACTGAAATTTGATGGTTATGATGATAAAGACTGGAATATATCTATACTACGAATATTGGATCAAGCTTCACTTGACATCCAAGATGGTAAGCGAAGTAAGTTTGTGGCTCAATTTTTTGTTGCAATAGCTGCTTATGTATTAGAAAGAATAACCTTAGATGAGGCAACATTAAAGCATATAAAAGATGGTTTAAGAAGTATGTCGCTTGTTACAAAAGGCAAATCAACCAAAAATCTTGAGTCAAACAAGTATTTGATATTTGGCAACATTCATGCAAGGACTGATCTCGCAGAGAAATTGGTGGACAAAAGCAAGAAAGAGAACCTGCATTTGATTTCTATCGGGGATGTTTTTCATGGCAAGGAATCACTGGGGATTGAAACTTTTGATTTACTAGATTCTAATGGTTGTCAATTCATTATGGGCAACCATGAATACATATTCACAAAGTATTTAGATGAACTACGAAAAGGAAAAACTAAAGAAGAAGCTTTAAGGATTGCAGATTTCTCGTGTAAGTACCTGAAGGCTGATGACCCAAAGTTTTTAAGAATACTAAGAGAGACCGAAGATGAAATCAATCTGCTTGGAGAATATAGGCTTAGTAAGATAGCTCGATTTCCATTCTCTATGATTTTTGGGTCAACCGAGATTTACCATGCTAAACCTGGTGTTGGACATGATGCGTTAGATGATGCTGAACAATTCTGGCTAGATGTAGAAGCAGGAGAATTACAATTAAACAACAGAACTATTATCGTAGGACATGAAGGGGATTATGCGATCAAACATGACAAAATGGTTTTCGATCAGAGAAGTGGCAAAGTTATTGCTCTCGATTTAAAAGCTAAAAAAGGGGGGGCGTTGGGCTGGTGTATTGTTGATAGAAAAGGTAAAATAATAGAATTTAACAAAATATTTTAGACTTATCTTTTCGTATAATTTATAAATATATTAAAGTTTCAAAAAAAAGATAAAGAGGTTATATATGAGCATATTAAATTTTATGTCATACAAGTTAGCTCAATACGCATATATTAGTTCCAACAACAAACCAGGGGATTCTTTGGATGTTTTTTCGGAAGAAGGGCGTGCATTGTTGTCAAAGAGACAGGCTATGTTTAGCAATCTATTCGATTTAAATGAAAATTTCGTCATCAAATATGACAATAGACAAGAACATTCATTCAAATTTGTGCTTTATAAACATGAACACCCATCTCAAGCTACAAGTAAATTAGGAGTGATACATGTTTCATACAAAATCAAGTTCATTCTCGATGAACAAACCCGTGATGGTGGTTATTATACATATATAGACAAAGATGAAGAAAACGAATACCAAGTTTATGAGAGCTTAGTTTTCGCGTTCATGGTTCAATTAATGGAGTTCATTACTGACCCAAAAACAAACAAGGATACGCTTAAGTATGCTTCCAGATTCATGCCCACCGCTTACACTAAAAACGAATGTCAAAAAATGTTGGAGTCTTTGTTTTTATTTGCTGTTCATGGTATTGTTGATGAGAAAGGGACATATTGGGTAGCAGAGTTCTGTACAGCTATATTATGCTATGTCTTAAATGGAACAACCCTAGATGATGACACAATTTTATTGATTAAAAAAAATATATCAAAAAATTATGAAGAAACAGAAATCAAGAAAATTGTTGATGTAGTTATCAAACGACAGGAAAGTATCAAAAACGCAGGGGATAGGCTGGCTGAGAAAAGAAGACTTGAATTCAATTTATCGGAAGACGAGGATATTGTTCTGGAATCAGCAAATATGTTTGAAGATGATGAGCTCAATGCGCAAGAAGCAGAAGATTTTTTTCAGCTATTGTTAAATGATGGAGCGAACATCATAGACTCACTTCCTCCTCAATATCGGGATATGCTAGAATTGTTAAAACTAAGAGGTAACATAAAGGGGATTATGGCACAAGGTAAGATATATTCTGATTCCGATTCAGAACCAGTCATCCTGAAAATAAATGATCAAATGTATCGCTTTTTAGCAAATGCACTAGTTGAAAGCGAAAAAGGCATTTTAGTTAGATCTCCATTTGAGGAAGATAGAGATAACACAAGTCTTATTTATGATGCTTTTGATCAAATAAAGTCTAACAAAAATTTTGTAAGTCTGTTTGATAATGATGGAACTGTACTCTGGAACAAGAATAAGCAAGAAGAACAAACACTATTCAATAGGGAATACAAATCCAGAACTAACAATCAGAACTGTTACTTATTTGCCGACAAACATTTTGCAGATGTATACCAAATACTAAAAACAATACATCCAGAAATATGCTTCTCTTTGATTCAATCGATCATACATGAATATGGGCTAAAGGACAGCTCAAATGAAACTTCATCCGAGAGAGATAAACGTATCTCTAATATGAACGGAGGGTATAAGAAGAATAAACTATCTGTATTTAATAAAGTAAATAGAGAAAAAATTTCTAGGTTGAAAAAAGATTATAATACAGAAATTCAAGAAGTTGACTTAATGAATAAAGAGATTAACACAAGGTATTCCAAATACCTAAGTGATCTTTCAGACATAGATCAAATGATCCGACAAAAAGATGCTAGTATATTAACTGAGGAGTATAGCAATTCAACGGAAAATACACAAAACGATAAAAAGCGAACATACGGCAAGCTGGATTCTAATTTGCAGATGTCTAAGCAAAGAGTAGATGTATTGAATACTGATAAAGATCTTTTGTGCAAAAAAATTAGAGAAAGAGAAAATGAGAGTTTCAATAAAAATATAGCGGAATCAATAATTGATATATGTAAAGTCTATCTAAAAGGGTTTGTTATTCACATATATGATGAATATTACTCATATTTCTATAAAGAGAAAATAGGAGGATCAGGATTCACATCTAGATTGCAAATAAACTTCTTATTGTTTGCATATAGACTGTATCTATCTGATAGTAGAGTTAAACCAAAGATGGGGGATGGATTCCTTTTTTCACAGTTCAACTCTTGTCAACCATTAGAGTTGGCTCAAGTAATTCCCTATTACTCTCAAATAGAAACAATTATGTTTGATATTATAAATCAACATCAACACAGGCCTCTGATGTGTGCTAATATTGAGAATATGCGTATAGACAACATTGAGCGTTGTTTCCGTAACAAACAACTTACACTCTTGAATAAAAGCAAAATTCCAAAATTCCATGTAATATATGAAACTGATTTATACAACAGTCCTAATGGTATTGAGTCTTTGATATTTCCTGAGCAAACCCTAACACATAAAACAGGCTTTATGAAGACATACCAAGATGTGTTCTATTATCTTGAATGTAACTTAAACGCCAAAAATGCAAACAAAATGAAGGAATGTATGAGTTTGCTCTATAAATGCTCTAAGGGTGAGTTGCGAGACAAAGGTACTGCTATTTACATAGATTCTAATATTGAATGGGCAATTCTTTGGATAAAAGCACGATCTAATGAATACAATGTATCTATCACTTCTTATTTAGAAGATATTTTTAAAGTCGATAATAAAGATGTTTATTTAACGAAGTTGAAAAGCTCCAAATCTCGCTTCGAATACAATGATGATTGGTTAGTAAAATTATTTTTGACAACATATCCGCATGAAGTAAGCAGTAGAGTTCGAGACATATTTGAAGGAATATAATTGAAGTTAGTTTTCTAAGTTTAATGGTATAAAAAATAGGCTAAATTTTATATATAAATCAAAAGAAATTACTTAGCCAAAGGGATATGAGAAAAGAACTTCTTATAACCACAGGTTAGCATTTCTTGTAATCTCTGTGAATTCTCGGGGCTGAATATAGGTAACTTTACACGTTCTTCGCCCATCAAA
>JACCDO011503102.1_pt1 | contig 11070 bp, 8 predicted proteins | sample 7446101 | NCBI WGS metagenome assembly JACCDO01 (sample SAMN15323440, study PRJNA562643) | freshwater metagenome | isolation source: river surface water | place: USA:Blue River Watershed | collected 2017-08-16
ATCCAAAGCGGTAGAGAAAAAATATTTAAATGCATTTTTACTTTTCAACTCACAATTTGAAAATTTCTAATTTTAGGTTTTATATTAATAAGTTATTTTTAGCTTTATTTATGATATTTTTAAGTGTATTAACCTAATTATAAATATTGAAATAATTAGAGAGAATATATATTTGAAAAATTCATCTTTCGTATATTTTGAGTATTTTATTTCTAATAATTAAAAATCCAAAGCAGTAGAGAAAAAATATTTAAGTGCATTTTTGCTTTTCAACTCACAATTTGAAAATTTCTAATTTTGATATTTATATTAATAAGTTATTTTTAGATTTATCTATGATATTTTCAAATGTCTTAACCTAAATATAAATATTGAAATAATAGAAAAATACTAAAGATAATATATATTTGAAAAAATCATCTTTCTTATATTTCGAGTATTTTATTTCTAATAATTAAAAATCCAAAGCGGTGGAGAAAAAATATTTAAGTGCATTTTTGCTTTTCAACTCACAATTTGAAAATTTCTAATTTTGATATTTATGATTATAAGAAAAATAATATATTTTATATTAAAAAAATTAATGTAATTATAAGATATTTTGGTATTTTTAAAATAAAAAAATTATTCAAAAATATTCTTTTTTCATAAAAAATTTTAGATTTTCAAAAAATATTTTTCCGGAAAAAACTTTTCTGGAAAAATAAAATTTTTCTTTTTTCCAAAAAATAATTTCCACACACACAAAAAATGTGCCCGCAAATTTTTTTTTTGTAAAAATTTTTTTTTGAAAAGTAAAAAAATAAGTATGAATATATCTTTAAAATTCATCGTTTCAATGATTAATTCCTATTTAAAGAAAAAATCGAGGATTTTTCTAAATTCTTTAGAAAATTTCTCGAGAATTTAGAAATTTTCTAAATTCTCGAGAAATTTTCTAAGTTTTTATTTTCAGTTTAAATATATATTGGAATATAATAAATAGGATGTCATACCTTTGTGAATACTGTAAAAAAGAGTATAGTTCTAAGTCATCTCTTAAAACTCATCAAAATACTACAAAAAAATGTATTGAAATACAAAATCGTGTTAAATCCGAAAATAAAGAACCTCTTTTTGTTTGTGAATATTGTGGAAATAATTTTGTTTCTAAAAAAGCACAAAATATTCATATTCTCACATGTTCTATTAAAATTAAATTAGATTCTATTATTGAATTACATGAAAATAATTTGAAAAAAGAATTAGAAAAAAAATATGAAGAAAAATTTAAAGAGATTGAAAAATACTATGAATATAAATTAAAAGAAATCGAAAATTATTATGAAAATAAATTAAATAATGACATTAAAATTGCTCGTTTAGAAACAATGAATGAGATTTATCAAAATGATCATAAATCAATAATAGAGATTGCTAAACAACCAAAAAACAGTATTAATAATACACATAATAATAATAAAATATTATCGTTGCAGACACCTCTAGATTTTAATTTAGATCATATTCGCGATTTAATAGAAAGTAAATATACATTAGAACATATATTTGATGGACAAAAGGGAATTGCAAAATTCGCTTTGGAAAATTTATTAAAAGATAATGATGGAAATTTAAAATATATTTGTACAGATCCAAGTCGTCAAGTTTTTAAATATAAAGATACATATGGAGATTTACAAAAAGATTTAGAAGCTCGTAAATTAACAAATTTTTTATTTGATGGTGGAATTAAACACAAAGCATGTGATATTATTGCAAGCCTTATTAATAGTAATAAAGAAACTAATTTTGATTTGAATAATTTATTTGAGACTGGAGATAAAATTAAAAATATGCAAAATGATAATTCAGTATTTAAAAAAGAATTAGCAGTTATGACAACTGTTTAATTTTTTATTGATAAAAATATCAATAAAAAATTATTTAGATAATTATATATCTAACAATACTGTAAATTTGGACACATCATTTATTTTATATCCAATAATCTTTATTTCATAGTCTTTTTCTTCGCCCGCTACTTGATAAGCTTTAATTTTCTTATTATTCAGATAAGAATATAAAGTAAACTCAGGATTTTCAAGTTGTTCTTCAAAACCTGGATTATCACCAATATTATAATTATATTCATACCAATTAATTGCTATATTAATAGCTTGAATAATATTTTCAGCATTTTGTGCAATAAAAATTTTATTATTATCTATATTTGGATTACGGAAAAAGTATGAATTTGTATCTTCTGGAATTATTTCATCATTCATAATATTATTTTCATTTTTTTCATTAATCCATTTATTAATAGAGTCTTCTCCTTCTAATATTATTTGAAAAGGATAATTATCGAAATCAGATATTTCTAAATAATAATTTTCAATCACATTTTTATTATGATAATTAAAAAGTTTTTTAGAATTTCTAACTGCAAACATTTTTAGAACAAAAAATAATCTTTTTAAAGTTTCATTAGATTTAATAATTAATTTATTGTTTTCAATAACACCACTTCTCATAGAAAATGTTTTATTAACATTACCATAATTAAATTTATGTTTAATTTGAATATATTTTTTGTAAAAATTTTCTAAATGAGTTTCATTTGAAATATCTTCTATATCTATTTCATTTTCATGGAGAAATTTTGAATACAACCAATACATATATTCAGATATATATCTAGCTAATTTTTTATACCTATTGTATTCATATAACATAGAATTATTTTCAACTATATTAATATTAATATTTTTTTCTATTGGGATTCCTTCTATAATAGCGCCATCATTAATAGGTATAGTTACTTCTGTATTTCCTAAAAATCCAACTAATTGTACAACTAAATCATTTAATACAACTTGTTTATTAATAATTATTCCTAGTTTACTTGATAATTTGATTATTGTATCAATTTCCGATTTATAAATAATATTTTGACTATTAATATTTAATAATAAAGGTTGTATTGGACTTGTAAATATTGTAATATCTTTACCTTTATAAATAATATTAAGAGAGCGAGTTTTTCCATAATTATCTATTCTTTGTGAAACAATTTCAATAATAGGAGAATATATTAAGCTAAAGTCTATTAAATCTAGTTTTTTATTAAAAATATAATAATTATTAATATTTTCAAAGAATCTAAATATATTTTGTGATATTTCACTTTCGTAATCAAAACTATATTCTGTTTCTTCACTATTTTCTATTTGTCTTACAATTAATTCACATTGTGGATATTCACTTTTATCCGAAGCACTTCCCATATGTTCAAATATAAATATACATTTATTAGAATTTTTATTTTTATAATATCCTTTTGTATGTCTTGGCAAAATAATGATTCCTTGATTATTTCTTTTAAAAAGAAATATATTACAGTTATATTTAAGTTCTAATAGATTTATAAATAAATTAGGATCAAAATATTCATCTTTATTTTTTATTTTATTTTGTATTTCTTCTATTGTATAATCATACATCTCTTGTTTGCAAGCAGCAGCACAAGAAGGAACAGATGCTAATTCTTTTCTTATGCTTTTCAATTGATAATCTCTATCTTCTTCATTTTCGAATTCAAGAATATTTGTATCTTCGTTCATAGCTTCTAATACACAATTTAAAAAACTATTTTTATTACGAAATACTCCTTTACGATAGTAACTACCTGTCAAATCGACTAAAGAAAATATTCTATCAATATTTTCAGGTAATGTACCAAAATCATTATTCTTTAATATTATATTAGAAGTATAAATATTACCTTTATTTTTTGATTTTTTTTCTTTTAATTTTTCTCCAAAGTAATAATTCATATATTTAGATCCAGATTTATTAATTTGTTTTCTAACATAACAACATGGTATATATGGTAAAACATCTGAGTTCTCATAAGGATTATCTCTTAATCCTGGATTTATATTTTTATCATAATTACATATATATTTTCGTGGTACTGAATCGTTTACTTGTTCTTTTGGAAAAGTTATGACATCATATTTTTTAATATTTCCATTTTTATCAGTATAATTTATTATTTCAGGATTCTGTTCATCTTCATCTGTAATAGGTATTGGTAATTTACGACAATATCTTGTATAAATAGCTCTAAATATAAAAGGATCTGTTTCCCTAAGTTCCCGAAAAATTTTATCTTTATTTTTAAACCTATCTCTAGCTAAATTTTCAATATTTTTTAAATCAGTATCTTTGATATTCTCATCTTCCATTTCAATATCAATTAAATTATTTTTATAAAACTCAATAATTTCTTCGTATTTTTCATTATATATAACAAATAATTTAGATAATATTTCTTGAAAATATTTAACTTTTTTTTCATTTTCACAGCTACTAATTTTTATACGAATGTATTTACTGCCAACTGGAAAAAGTTCTTTATTTTTAGATAAATAATTTGTTTTTAAAACTACTTGTTCTGTTAAATAAGCTGTTACATTACCAATTATAGGATTATTAAAATAAATATAAATATTTGATTTTACACCAATTGTTGTTTCATCAACTACTAAAATACTTGAAAATAATGGATTATTCATAATTAAATCAGACATAACATATTTATTCATAGTTTGGTTTGGGAAATAAAATACTCCATTGACTTCTACAATTTTTTCATTTTTTATATCATGTAAATCAAGTATACTTAATACTCTATCTTTAAGTTCCTCTTGTGAAATATCAAATTTTTTAATATTATATTCAAATTTTATTAGTGCCAATTTATCTAAATCATTTACGTCATCCTCAATGTTTAAAATAATTTCTGTAAAATCATTATAATTTGTATTTTTTGTTTTTTGTAAAACTTTTAGAATAATATTATTACTTCTGTCTATATTTTTATATTTATCAAATGGAGTTTTACTTCTATCAAATAAATTTATCCATTTTTCAGAAGGAATAAAATCTTTCATTATTTTATAAAAATATTGTGTTGTAGCAAAAGGTATATTTTTATTTAATTTAATATTGTTAAATATTTCCATTAATGATATATCTTTAATATTTAGTTCTAATAAAAACTTAAATTTTTCTAATTCAAAATCAGTATATTGTAAACCTATAATTTTACTAAATTCTTCATATGTTTTTTCTATTTTTTGAACATTTTTTTGATTATTAGTAATCATACTTTCAAAATTTTTTTTAAGAGAATATCTATTGTTCCAAATATTATTTATTTCTTTTTTATCTAAAACAAATTCATCATCCTTTTCGCTAATATAGTTTATAATAACTAATAAAGAAGAATCCATAAACATATTTTTAAATGCTGGATTTTCTTTTTCTCTCTCATACAATTCGTCAAACTCTTTGTTAAGAAGAACATAATTTTCTACAATTTTTTGAATGCTAAATATATCCTTAAAGTTATCATATACAGTTGCGAAATTTTCTAATTTTATTATGGGAAGTAAATTTCGAAAAGTAATTACCTCATTTTCTAAAATTTTATTTATATCTGGTTTGCCATCTTCAAAATACAAATATTCAGAAATAGTTTGATTTTTAGCTGCTAATCTATTTATTATTGTATTAACAGAATCTAAATCATATGTATTAATTAATTGATCATTAAAATAAACCATTTTTTATTATATAAATTTTTTTATTTTATATTTATAATTTTTATTTTATATTTATAATTTTTATTATATTAATATTTTATATACTATTTTATGGTATTATTAATATTTACCTTAATAATGGTTGCAGGGCCATTTGGATCTTTATTTACAATTATAATAAATTGAAAAATATATTATACAAATAATTTTATTTGTATAATATAAATGGGAAATAAAGTTGTAAAAGATTTGTCAAACGAAGATTTTAAAAAATTAATTGGTCCTAAAATTGGTGGTGGAATTCAGGGTAATGTACATGAATTTAATAGTGATATGGCTGTTAAAATTTTAAAAATAAGAGATATGGATGAAATAAAAACAGAAATTACAAATGGTATTTATGCAGCAGATAATGATTGTGGACCAAAAATATACACATATCGTTTTATAGGCAGTAATGCATATATTGTGATGGAAAAAGTAAACCCGATAAAATTATCTAATGAAGACGAAGATGATGTTGTAAAATTGTTCGAAAAATTAATTAGTATAAATTTAGCAAATGTTGATGGAGGTTTTGCAAGAAGAAAAAGCGATAATAAATTAATATTATACGACTACGGAGTTTCATTTATTAAAAAAACACAAAAAGAAACATTACATGAATATTCTGATTATTTTTATAGTTTTCAAGATTTTTATAATATTAAAAAAAATCTTTATAATTATTTTATAAATCCAAAGATGAAAAAATGAAAACACGAAAAAATATTTTTTAAAATTGATTAATTTTTTTTAAATTTTAAGTAAAATATTTTAGTTAAAAGTTTACTTTTCCACTTGGTTCTTCCTTTCAATTATATGTAAAAGATAATTAATTATGATAAAAATATTTAATATGACTGCAAAATTAAACTGGAATTGATTTGTAATTCTAACTTTTATAATATCTTCTACTGAAGTATAATTAGTTATTTTATAAGTTGTAAATAATAAAAATATAATTGAAAATGTAAAAATAATAGCAGATTCTGTAAATAATTTATGATTATTATTTTTCCGTAAGTTAGATAATATAAAAACACTAACACCAGCCAAAAATGAAATAGATAAAATACCTTCATTAATATTTTTAATTTTATCTATTTCTGTTTGAGGGGAACTGATATCTTCTCGTATATTGATAAAATATGTAATATATAAATTACTGAGTAATAAAAATATAATAGATTTTTTTAAATCTGAATATAAATAATACATCAATAAAGTAATAATAAGAGTTGATAAAATAGTAAATATTAATATAGGTTTATTAATATATTGAATAACTTTAAAAGCATTTTTATCATCTATAATTTCATAATTATAACCTATACCTATAATACCTGAAATATTATCTTTATACCAAGTTTTTACAATGCTATATTTTTTTGTAGTATAATGTGTTACATAATCATACCAATAATAATTTATTGTATTATTTTCTAAATTATCTTGTTTTCCTAGAATATATGAGTTAGATAACATATTTTCATCAGCGTTAAATCTTGAAAAAACTAAATGATCTTTAGTAGTTTTTATAATATCATTCCATGAAAAATTAATAAAATTATCATCTATATGAACTCTATTAATAAATGTTGATTGATCAAAACTTTTAGCAGATATTATTAATTCAAATATAAAAAAATAATATTCATAATTACCAATTTTTATAATCTTATTTTTTTTATTATATTCAATCCAATCATTATAACTCATACTATCAAGTAATTTTATTCTTTTTTTTATTTCAGTCATAAATATATATTGTATTTTTTCTTGATTATTAATATTAAATTGTATGTTCTTTTTTATCTGTTTTTTTTCGCTTTTATTAAAATTCAAAAATTTACTAGAAAATTTTTGGATTATTAAAATAAGTATAAATATTAAAATTATTAAAATATATTTGTTCATTTATTAAAAAAAGTTTTTTTAATAAAAAAAATAAAATTATTTATTGTTAGAAATTTATCTATATTTTTTATTCTATTTTTTCTTTCCTACGTTCGAAGTAATAATATTTATTTGTATTTATATTTGAATTTTTCCAGTTCTTATGGAAAAACTATTATATTCTAAAATTTGCAAAAAATAAATTAAAATTATTCGGAATCATAGTCAGATTCTATAGCACATGATTCATTTTCTAATTGATCTTTTGATTTAATATAAATTTCAATAAAACCTAAACCACCGACATTAGATTTAAATAATAAAGGTTTTCCAGGATAAATTTGAATATTAGAACTTAAACCTGCTAATTTCGTAATTCTACATAATTGTTCTGTGTTAAAATCTTGATTAAATTCTTTATCATCAATATCATCATCGTCATCATCGTCAATTTCACCAAATCGTACTTTTCTTTTTAAAATACCACCTGCATTACAACTAAATTCGATACTAAATTTTTTTGAAGATATATTCATAATGTTTCCAATACTACCCATATCTTTAATAATTTTCTGATATTCAGAAGAAGAAATACTTACTGGTTTACCATAACCAGTAGGAATATCAATATCTAAATTTTGAATACTTTGTATTTTAATAAATGATGTAGTTGTTCTATTATTTTCTTTTGGTATTACTTTAATTGCTAAATCTGTTGGTGTTTCATCGTCAATAAATAACTCAATCGAGTCTTTCTTTTTTATACTTTTTAACATCTTATGGAAGTGGTTCAAATTTATACCTAAAAATAACTTTTTACTGTTAAATTTATATAATGTAAAACCGTCGGAGTTAGCATTTAACTTTAAATTAATTAAAATTCTTCTATGATGATCCATCATACATAAATAAATTCCATTTTCATCTATAACAAAACATCCTGTTTTTATATTATTTGCTAATAATTCTGCTAGAATTTTAATAACATAGGCTTCTCGACTCTTTGCTTTGAATATAATAGTCATTTTTAATATATATTTTTTATATACTTTAAATAATATTTTTTAAAAAATATTATTATTTAAGTTTAAAGACAAAATTAAAACTTTGAAATTTAATTTTTAAATTAATAAAAAATTATTACTTAAAAATTTTTTTTATATAATTAAAATGGATAATAATAAAGAAACTATAAGTAGATTAAAATTTATAGGGAAAATTCAGATTGGAGAAAAGGTAAATTTAAAGTATATGTCTATGCAAAATGATGGGTTCATTACACAATTGTGTAGAATTATATTTCAGGAAAATCGTGGAAAAACATTAACTTTTCTACAAGACACTATTAATAAAACTTTTGAAATATTGAAATGTTATCAAAAATCAAAGAAAAAATCAGATCAAATTATGTGTATGAATTTAGTTCAAGATTTAAGAAATAGTCGGGGTGGTTTTTTAAATTTAAAAGAAACTTATAATCATGATATTAAATTTTGTTGTGATATAGATACTATTTTGCAATTAATAGATGCAAAATTATCTGAAACTGATTTACCACCACCTCCACCTATTTCTGTAGGTTCATCTTCTGAATTCTTGATAGAAGAAGATGAATAAAATAAATAAATAAAAAATTAAATTAAAATAAATGAATAATTATGAATTTTATATAACTTTATTTTCTTCAATATTTTTATTCTTTAGTGAAACCTTACCTTTTTTACCATGCAAATCAAATGGAATAGTACATAGTTTTATTAGCTTGATCAGTAGTATTAAAGATAAAAATTCATGTATAGAAAATACTAATAATTTTATTAAAGAAATTGAAACTAAAGAAATTAAAGAAACTAAAAAAAATAAAAAGAAAAATACTGAAAGTGAAAGTAATAGTAAAGAAGAAAGTGAAACTGATAGTAATAGTAGGGATGAATCAAAAAATTCAAGTTACGAAATTTCTGTTTTAATAGAAAGTGATAGTGATTCTTCAACTGACGAAGATTATGAAGTTTTAAAAAAACGATTATATTCTATATTAAATATTATTGACGAAAAAAAGAAGTATGACCATACTACAAAAATAAAAATTAATCATATTTTAAAAGAAATAAATAATTTATAATTATTTTTTGAATTATAAATTACTTTCTGTTAAAATTTTTTGTATAATATTTCATTTATTAAAAAGAAATTTTTAAGACCGCCTTTCAAAAAATAACCTTAAATTTTAGATCATTTTAAGATTTAAAATTAATAATTTTCGAATTTAAACAGAAATCCACCTTGTGCCTTCATGTCCAAAAATAAAAGTAGGGTTTTTCACAAGGACTGGTCTTAATAAAAAAATTATATTTTAAATTTATAACCATAAATAGGATTTTTAAATTTACCATATTGATTACTTAATATTAGTTTACCTTCAAACTCAAAATTATTATTAATATGTGAATGACCATGAAACCACATATTAACATTTTTCATTAATAATATTTCTTTTTGATCAGTCGCAAAATAATTTGGAACAAAACTATGAAATTTTCTTGATAAACATTCAAATAAAGGACAATGATGTGTTGCGATAATATAATTTGATTCTTCGCTATTTTTAATAGTATTATATAACCAATTTTTATGTTCTAAATGATATTCATATTTACTTTTAGGAAGTTTACTCCATAATGTACAACCAGCTAAAACTATCTTATTTTCTGGACATAAAATTTCTGTTTTCTTTTGTAAATAAATTAAGTTATTTCTTTGTGAACAAATATTTTCTATCTTATTTTCTAATTTCTGAAAATCTTTAGTTTTATCATATTCATGATTTCCACTTATAATATATACCTTTTCAAAATAGTTTGATATAGAATGTAAAAAAATTTTATATTCTGGTTCATCTGGATAACCTATATCTCCTAATAAAAGGAGATATGGTTTTTGTGGAATAATATTTCTTGAAAATTTACTTTCCAGATGTAAATCAGAAACATATTGAACAAGAGATAAAGTTCTATTGATAATATTTCTCGACATTTTAATATTAATTAAAATATATAATATTTATATTTCAATTTATTTTATTAACCTTTACTCTCCAAAAATATTTTTTATTTTTTTCTTAACCTGGTTTTGTGGTTAAGAAAAAATGTGATTATGCAAATTTACATCAAAATAGAGACTAAATGTTAATTACTATTTTATAATTATTCCTTTTTAGAACTTTTTTTACTTCTCTTATCTCTACATCTTTTAGTACTTTTATCTCTTATTTTACCTTCGGGACAAGGTTTACGAGATTTTTTACTTTTTTTATTTTTACAATGTCCTTTTTTACTTCTAACTTGACCTTCTTTGCATTCAGTCTTATAGATTTTTTCTTTTTTACTTTTCTTATTTACACATCTTCCACTTACTTTGCTTCTAACTTTTCCTTCAGGGCATTTACGAGATTTTTTACTTTTAATATTTTTACAATGTCCTTTTTTACTTCTAACTTGACCTTCTTTGCAATCAGTTTTGTAGACTTTTTCTTTTTTAC
>JACCDO012395796.1_pt1 | contig 11070 bp, 9 predicted proteins | sample 7446101 | NCBI WGS metagenome assembly JACCDO01 (sample SAMN15323440, study PRJNA562643) | freshwater metagenome | isolation source: river surface water | place: USA:Blue River Watershed | collected 2017-08-16
ACCAAACCCTGCGCTCGAAAAATTGCGTGGTATCTTGTTGCCCCAGGCAACTACACTCCCATCTGCACGCGCCACGATAGACATTTTGCGTCCAGCAGCAATGCTGACACTGTTTACGGCTAGAGCGGGAATCGTGATTTGATTATTCGTGTTACACCCCCAGCCGTGTACCGTGTTGTCGTTGCGCCTGACGAGCGTATGATCTTCGCCAGCAGCGACTTCGACGACGTTTGCGCCACTCGTACCAAAGAATGTTGACAAGCCCCCCATACGCATTGTGGTGCGTATGGGGGGTATCGGTACTATACTAATTCTTTGAGCGCTGCAATCAGGCGGTCAACTTCGGCAGTAGTGTTGTAGTGGATGAGACCGATGCGTACCATGCCACCTTTGTCTTCGAGTCCGAGGCGCTCGGTCAAATTGACTGCGTAGTAGTTGCCATCCCACACAAAAATACCTTTCCCTGCCAAATGTTTGGCGACTTCGGCAGGGGTGTGTTTGGCCATGCGAATCGCTACAGTAGGTGTGCGATGGCCAAAGCGCGTGCTGTCGGTGATGCCATAAAAGCTCAAGCCGGGAATTGCAAGTAGGCGAGGAATCATGTAGTCGCTGAGCTGGCGCTCATAGGCTTGAATCGTCTGCATGGCATGCGTGACTGCTGCACGTCGGGTTGCAAATGGGGTGCCATGACTCCGATTCCCGAGCTCGGCCAAGTAGTCGATGGCCGCAGTGATGGCAGCCATGATTTCATGATTTTTGGTGCCTGTTTCCCAGCGCCCAGGTGTTTCGTCACCAGCAGGGCGCACTTTGTATGGGTGCAAATTGGCCAGATGGGCACGTTTGCCATAAATGGTGCCACTATGCGGTGCAAAGAACTTGTACGGTGAGCACGCCAAAAAGTCGCAGTCGAGCGCCTTGACATCAATGGGACCGTGTGGGGCGTAGTGTACTGCGTCTACGAATGAAAGGGCTCCGACAGCTTTGGCCATAGCGACGACACGTGCCACATCGTTGATGGTGCCAACGGCGTTTGACGCATAGCCGACTGCGACGAGTTTTGTCTTCGGGGTGATTTTGCGCGCAAAATCTTCCATGTCCAGCGTGCAGTCTTCTACATCTACATCCACTTCACGGATGATCACGCCCCGCTCTTTGAGTGCATGCCAGGGTGCCACATTGGCATCGTGGTCGAGGCGGGTCGTCACAATTTCGTCACCGGGTTGGAGTGTCTGTCCGATGGCACGGCTGAGTGCAAAGGTGAGCGTGGTCATATTCGCCCCAAAGATGACTTCGTCGGCATCACACCCCAAAAAATCTGCCATGGCGTGCCGCGATGCTTCGATGATGGCATCGGTGCGCTGACTCGTCAAAAACGCACCATGCGTATTGGCGTTGGCGTGGATTAAATAGTCACTAATCGCAGTGATAACACGCTGCGGTACCTGCGTCCCCCCAGGACCATCAAAAAAGACTGCAGGGTGATTGTTGACTTGTTCTTGTAAGGCGGGGAACTGGCTCCGTGCCCATGACACATCGATGGTCATTGTGATACTCCTCTGAAACAGTTGGCGTGTGCCATGATTGTAACACAGCCCCCACCCGTAGCTGCGGGTGGGGGCTGTGCGTAGTTTCGGTGGAGCGGATTAATTGCGGTCGAGCGTGAGTACTGCTGGTACGCGATTGATCATCCAGAATCCGACGGGGATGCCGATGATGGTGCTACTGAGCAACCATGCTACGCCCAGCCAAATGGCACTTAGCCACCATCCGACCAACAGGAAGTAGATTGATCGCACTACAAAGGGATACTGACTGATGCCACTCACGGCGATGCGCCCCTGTTGATTGACGATGGTGGTCAGCTGTTCACCACGCAACGTACTCACATACGGCAACTTGTCGAGCATGATGAGACCGATGGGCAAGCCGACGATGCTGACACACAGAAGCCAGGCAATCGCAGTCCAGATGCTGCTCAGTGGCAGCCCAATGAAGATAAACCAGATGATGCGGATGATGATATGCGGTGAAGTGTTGGTGGTTGTTTGCACTGAAGTACGCTCCCTTGTGTGTGTTAAATACCATACTACATAACGATTGCTGTAGGGAAAATGTTGCAATCGTTGTTGCACCATTTTGCGGTATAATTTGCCTAATCACACAGTTTTGTAGAAACAAATGATGAGGAGTCAGCATATGGCGCAGACGACGATTATTCTCAACCCATGGGCAGGTCGTGGTAAAGCAGGTCGGCGCAAAGACGAGCTGACTGCAGCCCTCGATGCAGCAGGAATCGAATATGAACTGATTCTGACTACGGCCCGAGGGCATGCCATTGACCTTGCACGTGATGCGGTGCTCCGTGGTGCTGAGGTGGTGGTTGGTATTGGTGGAGATGGGACACTCAACGAAACCGTCAATGGTGTCTATCAGGCCAATCAACAGGCTGGTCGTAACGCTGCATTTGGCATCATCCCCATGGGCACGGGTAGTGATTTTATCAAAGTGCTCGCCACCGTTGATGCGGACGATATTGTCGGGGGCGTCAAGCGCTTGCAACAGATGCAACGCCACAAAATTGATCTTGGGTTGGTCAAGGTTGCAGGGCAAGGGGAGCGCTGTTTAATCAATGCGGTCGGGATTGGTTTTGATGCGCAAGCTGCTGCTGAAGCCCTCAAAATTACCTGGATTTCGGGATGGCCGGTTTACTACTTGGCGATTTTTCGAGCCCTGATGAACTACAAACCATTCCCCATGCACATCACCTACAACGACCAAAAGATTGTGCGCCCGATGATGTTTGCCACCATCGCTAATGGGCGCAATCAAGGTGCGAGTTTTTTGATGACACCAGATGCCCATATCGATGATGGTATGCTGGATGTCTGTATGGTCGACATGTTGAGTGTGCCCAAGGTGCTCAAGTACATCCCGATTATCGAAAAAGGTGAACACACGAATCTCAAAGAAGTCACCATGGCGACGGTGCGTGAAATTCGGGTGCAATGTGACAATGATTTGCCCGTAGCACTCGATGGGGAAGTGTTTAGTACGAGTGCCCGTGATATTACGGTTACCAATCTCCACCACGCCATCGATTTACTCGTGTAGACCAGCATATGTACAGCATAGACGCCGCACAACTCGCCACAGACATTGACACGCTTGCAACGATTGTCGAACCAGGCACGCGCGGCACGACGCGCCGTGCATTTACCGCCGCATATCGTGCGAGTCGTTCATGGGTGCGCACATGCATGCACGAGGCTGGTCTTGTGGTAGACATGGACGCAGCAGGCAATTTGGTCGGCCGTTACCCGGGTTTGCGTCCTGATGCACCGGTCATCATGCTAGGTTCACACACTGATACCGTCATGGAAGGTGGGCGTTTTGATGGTGCCATTGGTGTGTTGGGTGCCATCGCAGTGGTGCGTGCCTTGCGGGCACATGCTATCACCCTACAACACACCATCGAGGTCGTTGATTTTTTGGCCGAAGAGTCGACTCCACTAGGTTCGTTGATTGGTAGTACGGCCATGGCGCAGGGCTTCACTGCAGAATATTTGGCGCGGCATGTCCCTGGCTGGGGTGATGTAGCCTCCTGTATTGCTGCCATGGGTGGACAACCTGCACAGCTGACCGACCCATTACGAACCTCAGGAATGATCGGCGCATATCTCGAACTGCACATCGAGCAAGGCCCTGTCTTGGAAGCAGCGAATGTGCCAATTGGGGTGGTAACCGGCATCGTCGGTATTCGGCGTTGCGACGTGATTTGTCACGGCCGCCCCGATCATGCTGGTACTGCGGGCATGCAACACCGGCATGATGCGTTGGCTGTGGCAGCGGCAGTGATACTTGCGGCCGAGCGTGCAGCTCAGCAACGCCCTGGTACGGTTGCAACGGTCGGGTCGTTGACTGTTGCCCCCAATCAAACCAATGTGGTGCCCGGCAGTGTGCGTTTCAGTCTCGAAATGCGGAGCGTGCATTGGCCAGAAGTGCTGGCAATATGGGATGAATGCATGCAGGCACTCACCGATGCTGCCACGCACCGTGGGGTGACGTGTGAAGTCACCCCCTACGAAGATTCACCACCGCTCTCGTTTGCTCCATGGTATACCGCGATTGTGGCTGATGCGGTGGCACCGTGGACTCCAACGGTGGTGCATGTGCCGAGTGGTGCTGGGCATGATGGCAGCATGATCGGCGTGATTGCCCCAGTAGCCATGATTTTTGTGCGTACCAAAGATGGACGAAGTCACTGTCCCGAGGAATTTGCTGCACATGCTGATATTGTGGCAGGCGTCAATGCCATGCTCCATACGGTGTGTGCGCTCGATGCAGTGTTGGCATGAACAGGGTGGAATGTCATGGCGTCACGTACCGCTCACGAACCGCTTCCGCGACAACAACGCCGCCTGCGTGATGAACGGCGGATGGCGGCGCTCCGTGAAATCCCCACATTAAAAGAGTTGCCGACCAATGAGTTGCGCTTACTCGGCAGACATGCTGTGCTGCGTGTATTTGCCGATAAAGCTACGATTCTCACCGAACGCATGCCAAATGATCATTTGTTTATTGTGATTCACGGTGTGGTCATGGTGAATGTCCATGATCGTAATGGGCGAGAGGTGTCATTGGGGAGACTGCTTGTGGGCGCCATGTTTGGTGAAGCACCACTCTTTGGCAACCGCTTTGGGGGTAACAGTGTGGTTGCACAATCCATGTGTCAACTGTTGCAGATTCCTCATGAAGTGCTCCGGCGTGAGCAACAACTGCCACAACTCATGCTGCAACTGCGAACCATGTATCGTGCCCGTTTGGTGCAGGCGACATTGGCACGTGTGCCGTTCTTGGCTCCGCTCGACGAACACGAACGAGCCGCGCTTGTTGATCAACTGATTGTCCGTGATGTGCCACGGGGTGAATACATTGTTAAAGCAGGGAACCGCCCCAATGGGTTGCATTTAATTGAATTTGGCGAGTGTGTGGTGAAACGTGATCACCAAGTGAATGGTCATCTCGAAGAGGGTGACTTTTTTGGTGCCATGGCCCTCATGAACGACGCTCCAGCAAGTGACGATGTGCAAGCCACCACTCCATGTATTATTATGACGCTGCCTAGTCAGCGGTTTTTGGCACTCCTCAACCAATACCCGGATATCCGATTGGTGATTACGCAAACCATTGCACGTCGGCGTGATTATCTAGCATCGCTCAACGAAGAACTCGATGCGGTGTGGTCAAAAGGGGTACGCCGCGGTGATACGGTGTTTGTGCGCGATGCGCAACGATGTCCACCGGGATGTCGTATCTGTGTGAGTGCGTGTGCTACGCGGCATGGCGTGGCCCGTCTCGCATACGACGGGATTTTGCATGATGGGCAGGTCATCGTCGATAGTTGTCGCCAATGTCGTGTTGCGCCAGAATGTGTTGACGCATGTGATGTGCATGCTATTGCGTGGCAGGGATCTACGCTCATCATTAATCATGATACCTGCACGGGGTGTGGTGCGTGTGTGAGTGCGTGTCAGTACCAGGCAGTGACCATGCAACTCCGTGACCGGAGTATGCGCAGCCAGCTGAAACGTATGATTCAGACCATTCCGCTCATCAGTAGTAAATCACACCGTGATTTTGTGCGTGCAGATAAATGCGACCGTTGTGCGGGATTCGATGATATGGCGTGTGTGCAATCGTGCCCAATTGGTGCGCTGCAAATTGTGCCCGTTGAGCAATTATTCCCGTATTAACAACCACCCCACGCAACGTGTTTTTGCGTGGGGTGGTTTGTCGGCTGGCTTAGGGCTCGTACGGTTTGCCGACCGCCGCTGGTGGGCGGGCTCGCCCAATCACACCTGCTAGCACGACAACGGTGATGACATAGGGGAGCATTTGGACGATCTGTGATGGTAGTGCAAAATCAAAGCCTTGAATTTTGATCTGAAGTGCATCCGCCGCACTAAACAGTAATGCCCCACTCAATGCGCCAAATGGGGTCCAGTTGCCAAAAATCATGGCGGCCAATGCGATGAATCCACGTCCGTTGGTCATGACATCGTCGAAATTATAGCTGGCTTCGAGTGAGAACCACGCACCAGCTAATCCGGCAATCATGCCTGCGACCCACACATTAAAGTACCGCAGCCGATTGACGTTGATTCCCATCGTATCGGCGGCACGTGGGTGTTCGCCGATTGCACGGGTGCGCAATCCCCACGAGGTACGAAACAAAATCAGACTAGCGAGTGGCACCATGATGAGCATGAGATAGGTGATTGGCCGATGTTGGAAAAACATGGGGCCAAGCACGGGGATATCACCGAGCAAGGGGATGTTGAATTGTGGCAGTGATGCACCGCGACCACCCGTGCTCTGGAGCGGCAAAATGACACTGGTGCGTAGATAGCCAGTCACCCCAACAGCCAGAATGTTGATGACGGTGCCGCTGATAATTTGGTCCGTCTTGTAATGAAGCGAAAGCACAGCATGCACCATTACAATGGCACCACCAGCCAGAATTGCCACGATCAGCCCCATCCACGCATTGGCAAATGCGAGGGCTGCAATGAAGCCAATGCAGGCTGCAAAGAGCATGATCCCCTCGACGGCAATATTCACGACACCCGAGCGCTCACACAGAATCCCGGCAATTGCACCGAGTGCAATGGGTGTGGCGAGGCGTACCATGCGGCCGAGCATATCAACAATGTCGGTTCGGTCATTGACAATAGCAGTCAGCAGAATGCTAAAAATAACGACTGCAATTACTGCTCCCATGTATGGTGCCGCCAAATCAGCACGTTTGGCAACAATCAGATATATGGCACAGCCGACTAGAATGCCAGCCATTGCATAAATGCTCAGTGCAGTGGGGAGCATGATATCAACCAGCGGCGCATCTTGTGGGGTACCGTAGGCATAGGGAATGCGTAGCGTTGAGATGGCGTCGTTTGGGACCGCTCGCTGCACCAAGAACCACAACGCGCCAGCAGTCAACATGCCGATAATGGCAATGATTCGTTCTCGAGTAAAAAGAGTTTTCATGGTTGCTCCGCTCCTTAGCGTCCCCAGCCACGGCTGAGCGTGATGCCAGCGTTGCGGGCGGTGCGAATGCGATAAATCTGGCGTACGATTTGGTCGGCAGCCACAAACGCAATCACGAGTGCTTGAATAATATTGATGAGATTAATCGAAATCCCACTGTTAAGCTGCATAAGCCCAGCCCCGTTGCGTAGGGCCCCCCAGAAAATAGCAGCGGGAATCACCCCCAACGGATTGCTCGCCGCAAGTAATGCGATGGCAATGCTGTCAAAGCCGTACCCTGCAGAAAACGAGGCCTTGAGATTGTGTTCGAGCCCGAGAACTTGTACGGCCCCTGCCATCCCGGCCATGAGCCCACTCAGCGCCATGGTGATGATGATGGTGCGTGGTACACTCATGCCTGCATAATGTGCTGCATCCGGGTTGGCACCTGTGGTGCGTATTTCAAAACCGATGATGGTGCGTTGCAACAGCCACGCCACTGTGAAGGTGGCTATCACTGCAATGATGAACCCACCGTGGAGTCGATATGCTTCACCAAACAAAAACGGTATTTCGGCGGTTGTTGCAATATACGGGGTACGTTGAGATGATGATTCTTGATCGAGAAAGGGTACTTTGATCAGATAATCGGTGCCACGAATCGCAATATAGTTGAACATGATAGTGGTGATGACTTCGTGTGCACCAGTGCGGGCACGCAACCAGCCGGGAATCGCTCCCCAGAGAGCACCACCCAGTGCACCGGCCACAAATGCGGCGAGTACATGCAACACGGGGGGGAGCGTCACAAATGCGCCAACAATGGCTGCACACATGGACCCTACGGCGATTTGTCCCTCAACCCCGATGTTAAATAGTCCCGCACGAAAGCCAATCAACACGGCTAATCCACCAAAAATATACGGTGTGGCTTCAACGAGTGTATATGCGATGGCCCGTGGACTGCCAATGGCACCGGTAAACAATCCACCATAGGCAGCAACCACATCTGCACCAGTCAGCACGATGATGATTGCGCCAATGACGAGTGCAGTAAAAATGGCCAACACGGGCACAAGCAATGTGGATGCCCACGCGCGCCAGCCAGCCGAAGGGGTGACTTGTTCATTACTCATGCGTTAGCTCCTGTGCCACGGACACCAGCCATCAAGAGACCGATTTGGTTGCGATTAGCGTCTACACTAGCGATATCCGCAATGATCTGCCCACGAAACATCACGAGGATACGGTCAGCCAATGAAAGAATTTCATCGAGTTCTGCAGACACTAATAGCACACCAGTCCCGCTATCGCGGGCTGCCACGATGCTCTTGTGGATGAACTCAATCGAGCCCACATCGAGCCCGCGTGTGGGTTGTGCGGCTACCAGCACGTTGAGCGGGCGGGCGAGTTCACGTGCGACCACGACTTTCTGTTGATTTCCCCCTGACAGGGTGCTCGCAGCCGCATGAATACTCGCAGTGCGCACATCAAAGCGGGCAACCAGCGTATCGGCTTGGTGCGCAATGGCGGCATCATCAATGATGATTCCGCGTGCAAATGGTGCAGTGTCATACGATGATAACACCATGTTGTCTGCAATTGAGTAGCTCAGTACCAATCCGTGGTGATGGCGATCTTCGGGGATATGCCCCATCCCTGCTGTAATGGCACGGTTGGTGCCTTGATTGGTGATGTTTTCGCCGGCAAGTATGACCTGGCCGTTTTGTGCGTCCACCAACCCGGTGATTGCTGCGACGAGTTCTGTTTGACCGTTGCCCTGTACACCAGCAATCCCCACGATTTCACCACGCCTGAGCTGAAATGACACATCGTTGACCGCGCGATTGCCACGCTCGTCATATACACTGAGATGTGCGACATCCAATACGACTTCACCAGGTTGTGCTGGTGTTTTGTCGACATGCAACACCACATCACGCCCGACCATCATGCTTGCCAAACTTGCTTCACTCGCATTTGCAGGAGTGGTTGAGCCGACGAGCTTACCCCGCCGGAGCACGCTGATGCGGTCAGCAATTGCAAGTACTTCGCGTAGCTTGTGACTGATAAAAATAATCGATTTGCCTTGTGCCTTGAGGCGTTGGATGACCACAAACAAATCGTCTACTTCTTGGGGGGTGAGCACCGCAGTGGGTTCATCGAGAATGAGTACATCGGCGCTCCGGTAGAGTGCTTTGATGATCTCGACGCGCTGTTGTACCCCTACTGGTAGATCATGTACATAGGCATCCACGGGAATGTCCAGCCCAAAGGTTTGGGCTAATTCTTGGATACGGCGTTCGGCAGTCGCAATATCAATGAGTACCCCTTTAGTGACTTCGTTGCCGAGAATGATGTTTTCGGTGACCGTCAACGTGGGTACTAGCATGAAATGTTGATGCACCATGCCCATGCCACGTGCAATCGCATCATTGGATCCATTGATGAGAACTTCCTGGCCGTTGATGAGAATCTGTCCTTCATCAGGGCGGTACAATCCGTACAACATGTTCATCAGGGTTGATTTTCCGGCACCGTTTTCACCGAGCAGTGCATGTATTTCCCCTTTTTCAAGGGTAAAATTTACGGCGTCGGTAGCCACTATTCCGGGAAAGCGCTTGGTGAGGTTGCGTACTTCTAGGACGGGTGTCATAGACAACTCCAGTAGATGGCAGTCTGCTTGTAGCATACCACAAGTATGTCACACTGCATTTGACCAGTTATGCAGACTGCAACGCCTGTATCACATCCCATGCGGCAGCCGGTATCGGTGCATGATGCCGCATATCGCCCGGGATACGTGCTTGTCCGCGATCTGCACGGATACGTGTCACGAGTGCACCCCCCACGTGTTGGAGTTGGGTAAGCCCGCCAAATGCATCTGGGTCAATACCAATCATCAAGACACTCGTAGGGACTGGCTGATGTGGAGCCTGTAAAAACGATGGCAGGTGGTCGTCACTCACCCCACCAATCATTGCTCCTGTCAGCAGTGCGATGGACAGCCCCATGCCATAGCCGAGTGTCCCAGCGGGTAGTAGTGCGCCTGCAAGGGCGTGATGGGGATCGCTGGTGGCGTTTCCGTGTGCATCGATGGCCCAATCAGTTGGGATGGTTTGACCGGCAGTTGCAGCAGCGACGACTTTGCTACGTGCTACACGTGTTGTGGCACCATCAAAAATCATCAGTGGTTGCGCTGTGCCGGGGATGCCGATAGCAATGGGGTTGCTGCCGAGTATGGCTGTGTGGCCAGCAATGGGTGCCATTGCCGGTGGGGTATTGACCATGATGAGTGTAACAAGATTGGCCGTGACAAGTGTGCGCAATGGGGTGTCGAGTGCCCCCATGTGTTCACAGCGGCGAATCCCCACTGCAGCAATGCCTGTACGTCGCGTCATTGTGACGAGCCGCCGTGCTGCATAGTGCGTTGCAACATGCCCAAAGGCATGATCTGCATCCAATACGGCTGTGCCGCGGCGTGTGGTGTGCCAGTGTAGGTGTGGAACTGGGTTGATGGCACCTGCACGTAAGCGCTCGATATAATTAGGGAGTCGGCGTACCCCATGACTTGTAATGCCACGGGCTTCAGCATCGGCAATAGCATTGGCCACAATGCGCGCATGCGCTATGCTCAGGTGATATTGTCGTAGGATGCGTACAATGTGTCGAGCTAGTGTGGTGTGTGATGGCATGCGTGTAGCGGGTAACAGCTGTGTGTAAACGGCAGTAAGTAATCTCGCGTACAAAACGTACACGGCGACCAACCATTGGTTGGTCGCCGTGTGTCGACAGTATCGACTAGTTGAGTGTCACACCAGTGGTGATTGAACCATCAGCCAAGCCCTTCAAGATTTCGTCCATCTTGGCCTTGACATCGGCTGGAATTGCAGCATCAGCCTTGTTGTATGAGGCCAAGCCGATACCACCGTTGCTGGCGTCATAGACGGCCACACCGTTGGTGAATTTGCCGTCCACGACGTCCTTGATGGTCAAGAAGACGGCTTGGTCGACGCGCTTCATGGCGCTTGAGATAATCTTGTC
>JACCDO011577620.1_pt1 | contig 11069 bp, 13 predicted proteins | sample 7446101 | NCBI WGS metagenome assembly JACCDO01 (sample SAMN15323440, study PRJNA562643) | freshwater metagenome | isolation source: river surface water | place: USA:Blue River Watershed | collected 2017-08-16
GGGAGGAGGTAGGAAAGGGAATGATGATATGGATATCGAGATGAAGGGCGCAGGAGGCAGTGATGAAGATGCATGTGCGGTGCAGGTGAACCCGTTACAGAAAGCATCAAATGCCAGAACTAGTGCGGCACCCAGTATTGACAGCATCTTCGGTGGTGCTAGCAATAGCAGCAATAATAATAGGGATGATGATACTACTGCTGGCGGGTACAACAACATGTACAGCAATCCGAACCGCGAGGTGCTCATCCCTGTTGAGAATCCTATTCATTCATCAGCAGCTGCTGACGTCGTCATTGGCAACGACAAGCAAGCGAATACTGTTGAGAGAGGTGTGCCCGTAGTGGATGATGACGCGGCACTGTACCTCGAGTACCAACATCTGCAGAGCAGTCACGACGACTCGGTGTACGACATGAATGCCGACGACGGCGAGACAACCATGAGCTTTGAGGAATGGAAGACCAGAAGGAAGCAGTTCAAGCAAGGAGATTATTTACTCACTAAATCCATTAAAGAAAGGGAGCAAGTCTTTGTAGGAAGTTTAGAGCGGTCCGCAAGTGTTCGAAACACTATGAAGTTGCATAGCAATAAAGTGAAAAACGCACTCGCCACTACTATAAGCACTAATCCCGAACGAGGAAGGAATTCATAAATGCGAATAATCACTCAATCCATCCAAGATACGTGGTCAGGAGAAAACGGGCGTCATAATCCGCGAATGGAAGGACAGTCATAGCGAGGCAGCGGGATTTACTCAGAAATTCATTTTATATTTTATTGAGCTCTCAATAAACCGGTATATAATTGTATTATTTTGTCTTGGTTAACATTAACACAGTGATTTATAACGGACACTTTTAACTGCTAGTATCTTTTAAAACGGAGTCCTTCTCCACACCCAATTCCAAAGGCAAAACCGGAACTACAAAAAAGGACGGATTGCGATTATCTAAAAAAACAAAAATTGAGCGGACGAGTGAGCGTGAATAAGAAGTGAGTGACTAAATACTGATTAATTGAGTGGGTAAGTAGCAGTAAGCAGATCGATTACTTGGAATTGATTATCATAAACGATGGCTCATGGAAATATTGGAGTCTGGAGGTCATTGTTATTAATCCTATTGCTACACTTGGTTCGCTGCGACTACTACATATCCACGATTGCTGGTACAGGAAATGCCACCTACGGTGGTGATGGAGGGGATGCAACATCGGCTTCATTTTATTATCCATTTGGAGTCGCTGTTGACTCATCAGCTAGCTAACCAACCAATTTCCTGTCAAAGTGAGAAGTACGTACGCGGGAAATCAAGATTACGGCGTGGTTCACGAGATTTGGAATAATTGCAATAAAAATAGCAAGCCCGACTCCCACCAAAGGGCCGTGATCAAAATCCAAAATATAAAAACCGGAATCCGGTGTGTATTGTCGCTTACCCGATTGAGGTGAGTCAGTGAGCTCACTGTATAATTGATGAGGAAATTTGCTTGGAACAGGATATGATGATCTTTAATCGCATTGTTTCTATGCAAATCTGGTCAATATTTATTCTCATTACGTTGCCATTAGTCTATGGACAAGATATAATTACTACAATTGCTGGTACAGGCACTTCTAGTTTCAGTGGTGATGGTGGAGTGGCTTCATCGGCTACATTGGCTAATCCATACGGAGTCACTGTAGATACATCAGGTAGAAATACTTCATTATGGCATGGGAACCCTTTAGTTTTGACTAATACTTCATTATTTAATGTTCTTATTCAATTCAATTCATTGTAGGCAACGTGTATATCGCGGATACAAATAATCATCGTATCCGAAAGATGACGGTTTCAACAGGTTTTATATCTACCATTGCTGGCACAGGTACTGGTGGTTACAGCGGTGATAATGGTCAAGCAACATCGGCTAAATTGTTTTATCCATATGGCATCACATTAGACACGTCAGGTATAGTTTTTATTGCATTTCAAAATACTAATGACTCTCGAAATAGTTATTAATTGATATTATTCAATCCAATTTAGGCAATGTATATATCGCTGAATTTGATCACCTTATCCGAAAAGTGACAGTGTCAACGGGTATTATATCTACAATTGCTGGCACTGGTAGTAGCGGTTACAGCGGCGATGAAGGAGCTGCGACATCGGCCGCACTGAATAATCCATGGCGAGTTGCACTAGACACGTCAGGTAGGAAGCTTATTCAATCGAAGTATTTATATTTCACTTTCTTGATCGTAATAGATAACGTGTACATCGCTGATAGTGGTAATAATCGCATTCGTAAAGTGACGGTCTCGACAGATATTATAACCACCATCGCTGGTACAGGTGACAGTAGTTACAGCGGTGATGGAGGTGCAGCGACGTCGGCTGCATTGTATCAGCCATATGGAGTCGCACTCGACGCGTCAGGTTGTATTATCATCTGTCATATAAACTTATTTTTATCCCTCAATTAATATTCCCGTGTCCAATATAGGCAACGTGTACATCGCTGATACCAATAATGCCCGTATCCGCAAGGTGACGATTTCCACGGGTATTATAACTACGGTTGCAGGGACTTACGGTTCTAGTTTTTACGGCGATAACGGCGATGCCACATCGGCTTCAATGAATCCAGTTGCAGTCGCACTGGATTCGCTAGGTAATTCATTTGTCTTTTACTGTTTTGTGGACACTATTTTTTTAATTTCGTATTCCAGGAAACATCTATATCGCTGATAATTATAATAATCGCATCAGCAAGGTGACGATATCTACGGGTATCATCAATACCATTGCTGGTAGCACAACTACTAGTTATTACAGCGGCGATGGAGGGGCTGCCACATCTGCCGCATTAAACAATGCAGTTGATGTGGCGCTAGACTCGTCAGGTAGACATCTTTGTATATATTCCTCCAACTTGTGTCTGAATTTTTGCATTAACGGCATCATTAATATTAATCTTAACATTAATAGGCAACGTGTACATCGCTGATTGGAATAACAATCGCATCCGCAAGGTGACGATATCAGCTAGTAGCTTTAGGTACGCATTATTACGAATAACTCGCTTTTTTTACTTCCCTGATTTATTTTACACAATCCAGTACTGCTTTCACTGCTATGCCATCAACACCACCTACTGCAGCACCAACTGTATACACTCCCATCAGTATAATATCCACAGTAGCTGGGACAGGATCTGCTGGTTATAGCGGTGACAATGGCGCCGCAACTAGTGCCACACTTAACGGACCAGGCGGATTAGCTCTCGATAGTAGTGGGAATATTTTCTTTAGTGACTACCGCAATAGCCGCGTGCGGAAAGTAAGCACCAACGGAATCATCACGACCTTCGCTGGTACAGGGAGTGCTTCTTACGGTGGTGATGGTGGTCCCGCATCGTCAGCTTCGTTTTATTATACCGGGGGTTTGTCCATGGATTCATCAGGTTGAATATTCTTTACAAATACAGCATTGATTGCCTAACGGTCTGATTCTCTATAGGTAATTTATACATTATTGATGTTGTTAATCAATGTATCCGCAAAGTGAACATGTCAACGGAGATCATCACCACATTTGCTGGCGTATGTAATGCTGGCGCATCTTATGCAGGTGATGGAGGCGATGCAACATCTGCGCGAATGAATAATCCAAGTTGCACCGCATTTGATTCTTCAGGTAAGCCACTCACTAGTTAGTAGCGCCTGGAACCTAGCATTACTTGTCACTCATAGGGAACATGTATATCTCCGACAATGGCAATAGTCGCATCCGCAAGGTGGCGGCGTCGTCGAATATAATCACCACGTTTGCCGGCACAGGAACTGCTGGTTATAGTGGCGATGGAGGCGCAGCGACATCTGCGACATTTTATGATCCGTACGGCATTGATATGGACTTCAGCGACAATCTGTACATCGCTGAGTACCAAAATCATGTTATTCGTAAGATTACCGTCTCAACGGGCATAGTTACCACCGTCGCAGGGATTGGAAGCGCCGGATACAACGGAGACAGCATATCAGCGACAAGCGCATCTCTGTATAATCCTGTCGACGTGCAAATCGATGACTCGGGCAATTTATATATCGCTGACAGGTACAATTATCGCATCCGCAAAGTGACCGTTGCAACAGGAGTCATTTCAACCGTGGTAGGCACTGGCGATCTCTCATCAATTAGTGACGGATCAAGAGCTACTGCGGCGTCGATTAACGCCCCTGTAACGGTCCGAATCGATAGTGACGGAAATTTGTATTCGTGTGAATTTAATGATAACGGAAGCGGTAATCGCATAAGGAAAGTAACAAATATTGCTACTATGACATCGGCGACATCAACCATCATTACGACAATTGCCGGGACAGGTACTTACAGCTACAGAGGTGACAATGGATCGGCGACGTCGGCTACATTGAGTTTTCCTTTCGACGTAGCTTTAGACTCGTCAGGTAGAAGTGACATCTTTTACATTGTGTTTGATCTGGGTTTGATTCTCCTACTCTGTATAGGCAACGTGTATATAGCTGATTCTAGTAACCATCGTATCCGCAAGGTGACAGTAGCAACTGGTATTATCACCACGATTGTTGGTTATACCATTTATGGTTCTGGTGGTTACAGCGGCGATAATGGCGACGCAACCAGCGCGATGTTGAGTGTTCCAAATGGAGTCACACTAGATTCAACAGGTACAAGGATTCATTATCTCTTTTTACTATTCTGTGATCTTAATGCATACGTTAACGTAGGCAACATGTATATTGGCGATGCTGGGAATAATCGCGTCCGCAAGGTGACGGGATCAACGGGGATTATAAAGACGATAGCGGGTACTGGTACTGGCGATTTCAGCGGTGACGGAGGCCAAGCGACGTCAGCGGCATTGAATTATCCGTGCGATATCCAAGTAGACTCGTCAGGTACGACTACGAGCACACCGCCTTGTTTTCGCTTTATTTTCTTCTTCCAATAGGCAACGTGTACGTCGCTGATAGCAATAATGCCCGTGTCCGGAAGGTGACGGTATCCACGGGGATTATCACTACGATTGCTGGCACAGTTGGTTCATCAAGCTATAGTGCTAGTGATGGCTATGCTACGTCGATCCAAGTGGGTCCACGTGGACTTGCACTTGATTCATCAGGTAAATCGTTAAATCACATATTAGAATGATCTGTGTTCATATTTTATGCTTGAAGGAACTGCCCTGTATATCTCTGACGCGTATTGTAATTGCATCCGGAAGTTGACGCTATCAATGGGCATATTATCTACGATTGCTGGTTCATCAACCAATTACGGATTCAGCGGCGATGGAGGAGATGCAACTTCTGCTTCTATTCAAAGTCCAACTGGGATCGCTCTAGACTCCTCAGGTAGTCCATACTACAATTACGGCTTACTAGTTGATTGTATTTTCACTTTGATTGAATATAGGCAACGTGTACATCGCTGATAGTTATAATAACCGTATCCGGAAGGTGACGGTATCCACGGGGATTATCACTACGATTGCTGGTAGTAGTACAAGCACTGGTTACAGTGGTGATGGAGGAGATGCGGCTTACGCTGCATTGAATAATCCGCAAGGAGTGACGGTAGACTCGTCAGGTAATTGTATACATTTTATTCTTTATACGTTTCTGTGACGCTTGAAATACCTATAGGTAACGTGTACTTTGCGGACACATGGAATCAACGCATCCGTAAATTAACCGTTCCATTGACAATAAGTAATGGCACTCCTAGGTACGTATTTTAACACGTCTATGGGCACGACCCGATGGACTTCTCACATCCTTTTTGTATTCTCTAGCGCGATTCCAACAACAATAAGTACCTTCAAACCTTCATCATCATCGCCAGTTGGTACACGTACGTACGCACCCTCACAGCCTCACATCATATCCCTGTCATTGTTCATGACCATTGACAACTGGCCCAGTACCGAGGTGACTGCCTCCTCCGAGGAAGCCATTATCGAGCTTATCTCGAGCATCACGGGGTGTGACAACGTGCGGCTGGACTACAACATAACGCAGGACTCGGTACAGCTGCGCAAGCTAGCAACCACGTACAGTTTCACGATGAACGTAACCCTGACGGCTATGTCATCGTCAATGTCATCGATGAACACCAAGTTTGTGACGAAAATGAACACCGCCGCCCTGGTGAACGCCTTGAATACGGACTGCGGATGCACGTTGTATAGCGGTGTGACGATCGCATACATCAGCTCAGACTACTACTGTGTTGATTCGAATACACCTACATCTGCCTGCAGCTATGGTACTCACTCACTTATTCATATACTGATATCGCTTGCTCATTCATTTACGTGCTATATGATAAGGCAACATCAAAATCAACCCATACCTATCTAGTATCGCCGCATACGCGTTTGCCAATGCGTCGCTCACTGGAGTCGATTTTGGATTGTGCCCTTCTCTGGTGGAGATAGGCTACAGTGCATTCGCAGGCCAGAGCATTGGCACCTTGGACCTATCGCGGTGCTCCAAGCTCGAGAGAATCGACGAGAATGCGTTCTACCAGTCGCCAATCAAAGTAGTGAAGCTGCCAGCGAGTATTGTTGTGGTAGGTGGTGGCGCTATCGGTGATTACGTCGAAGAAGCGTATTGCGCGGCGCCTGTATCGGATGACGTCATCGGTCACGTGGTGTACAAGAACGGAGTGCTGATAGTTGGCTGTTACGGTTACTCGTTGGACTCGTTATTGTACCCAGAGATGCTGATTGTGATGCACCAAAGCGCCTTCATCATCACTGCGGTGGTGTTATTTATAGGTACTCATGCCATTCTGGGTGTAAGTGCGAGGGTATCGATGACGTATGTAGCCGTGTCGCTTCTGTCGGCCATGGACTACGGCTCGGATTGGTTCTACTTCCTGTTCAGCACGTACATGTCGATGAGCTTGTTCTGGGCTGCGTTTGTCTTTACGTTTTGTGTTCCGATCGTCAATTTCACGGTGATGGTGATAGTGCGTCATCGGTTGCTGCCTCATTTTGTGTTTGAGTGGTACTTGGGTCGAATTATCAGCCATCGGTGCAAGTGGCATTGGCTGTGGATATGGTTGTCGACGAATAAAGGCGCGCCATTGGTCAATAACCGTCGCCAGTCGTTTACGTTTCAGCACCACGATTCGCTGCCCAAAGTGTTCATCTTCGTGATCAGCTGGGCGGTGCTACTGGGTCTGCAACTGCTGTCGTTGCTGCCATTCATCGCGTGGATCATACTACTTAGTCCGTACTACGTGTTCCTCGTGATCATTGGTTCGTTCTTGTACCACACGAAGCTATTGGCTCATAAGCACGTATGGAACAGCTGGGTGACGCTGTTTACGTCTCCGCGCGGGAATAGATACACTAAGATAAGTACGTTCGACACGAAGTTATTGAATTACTCTATGTTTGTGCAGCTAGTAGTATCGTCGATCCCATTGTTGATAGTCAAAGCGATTAACGGCAACGTGTACCTGCATTACCAGCCCTCGTCTACTCCCGGGAGCAAGCCCAGCAGTCTTACGGGGTACACGCATGTCATGATATACGCGTACAACACATACGTGATGTACGAATGGTACCTAATCTCGTTGGTGATCTCGTTGGTATTCATCGTGGTGGGCGCCTACCGCTACGTGTACGTGGTGCTGCACCATAAGGTGACGGTAGCCGAGGCTCCATTTAGTGTGTCGTTCAGCAGCTCCAAAGATCGCAAGTCTGTGGGCATTGCGGCATCCAGAGAGGACATTGCATTCAATACAGCAGCCTTGATGTCGTACCGGAAGCGTTGGCGGGAGCGATTGATCAGGAATAGGATAGACGTGAGCATGTCGTCGGTGCTAAAATTAGTAACGAGAGTGTTCTTGCGGGATGGATCCAATGATATAAACACACTATTCAAGGTGCGCACTGGGTTTACAGAAACGATGTTAATAAGCATTGGGCATGGTAGAAACAAGAGTATCAATGACATCGAGAGTCCCGTGGATAACTATGAGCTCGCAGCTCAACTGTTTCAAATATTGCTGCAGGACTCTGTTGATATGTCGATGTACCGCGTGTTGAGAGCAGCGGGCATCAAGGAGTCTGGGGATTTGTTAGACATAAACGAGAGAGCACGTGACGCAATACTCGCCGCACTGCAGTGTCAGGAACTGCTCGGCATCGTGTCGAGCTATTTGAACGTAATAACATGCGACAAGTTTGCTCAACGCAATAGCCACCACACCGTCGTTGGTGCAGATGATAATAGTACCAACCTGATCGATGCTGTGGGCAACACCAGTGATGCTTGTGTGTCATACGTGACTGATTTTACCGAGATACAAGAGGAGCAAGACGAGGAGGCGAGTCAAGTGGCATTCACTTCTTCTACAAGTAACTACCCGGATAATAGTTCTGCTGCGAGTACCAGTAAGCCTGTTAGCGAGAGCTCCTCTTCGGTAAGGAAGGTTGTTAATAGATATTTCGCAGCGGGCGCTATATACGATACCAGTGATGCTACTGCTGACAACATCATCGCGCCCTCAAAATCTATTGTCAACAATCCAAGCATTCGCAAAGTGAAAAATAGACAAATTGTAGGAGTTGCTAGTAATGACGACGAGGATAATAATATCGTGTCAAATACTGTCACAACCAAGAGCAGGTAAGCTCACTCTCTCACTCACTCACTCACTCACCCACTCACCCACTCAATCACTCTTCCAGTCGAAGAGTCACGAATCGTACTTGGACGTATTCAATGAATACTGCTTCATCGCCCAATATTAGTGATGTAGGTGGTGACGTCATCAGTAACAATGCAGGAGTAAGTGCGAATGACAGCGATACCGCAGACGTCATCGAAGGATACGAAGTAGAATGGAAGGTGCAACCAACAGCAAGCAAAGGATGGTTCAAGTAGTAACTCATTGACGTGCAACAGAGTATAGGCTTCACTCAATTGACGGGTTCAGTCAAGTCACTCGCTAACAACCTGTAAACCTAACCATCACTCATACAAAGACTTGCTCCATCTTATGATTGCCAAGGTGCAATAATAACTAAAATTTGAATAAAAAATACTGGCCCTTAATCCCTAACTTATTTTCAAAAGAAATTTTTGACCAAAAAATTTGGCAAAAGTAGTGAAAAATGTCGAAGAAAGTCGTGTTGCGCCTGTACAAAAGCCTGTTGGTGGTTGCAAAGAGGTATTGTTTCATTGCTGTGCTTGAGAAAGTGCTGATGGCACTTGAATTACCCAATGATTCGCATAACTGCGCGGTCATTCATTAGCCAGCTCATTCCCTTGCTCATTTTTTACTGGCACATTTACTCACTCACTCACTTACTCACTTACTCACTACCTCACGTACTCACTCACTTATTCCGTCTTACGTACTCATGTAATCACGTACTCAATTACGCACTCATTCACTTACGCACGCACTCACGCACTCACGCACTCACTAACTAAATCTAATCATGTGATATTCTTTACCTCATTTTACTAATTACTAGATTCGATAAAGAACCAAAAGCGAAAATATTGTTTTATCGAAAATACTTAACAAATTATACTGATGGCACAGGTCCCACTGATGAGATAAAGAGTAAGCGCCATAATGGATCTAGGTACTGCCCAATTACTAACTCTCTCTCTAACATAGTTACTCACGTACTCACTCAGCGATGCTAAGCGATTTTATGACAATGTGGCATCAAAATTATTTTTAGAAAACAGCTATTTATACCAACCAGGTGTGTCCACCAGCTCGGTCACGGAGCTAGTGGCTAGCGCATTTCGGAAGCCTGAACTATATGAATTAGGTGCGTCACTCAATTACTTACTCACTCATTCATTCAGATTTACTAAGTTAATCATTCAGATCACAATAACGCCCATAAACCTGCTAGTGCACAAGATAAAGTTGATGCGGCATTTGCTGCATTGCGACGACTATCAGGTAAATTACTTACTTACTTACTTACTTACTCACTTACTCACTTACTCACTCACTCATTTATGAAGGGGTATGGAAAACATACTTAGACATGCGTAAGAGTATAGATTTGGGTCTTTCTTCCTCACAAATCCCCAGTGAAATAACTTCCGTGAAATTGACATCCACCATTGAACCAGGCACCATACTCATATCGCATCCATTGGTATACGGGGTGTTGCACAGATCCGTTATATTAGTTGTCGAATCCAATGACAAGGGCTCGTATGGATTGGTTATCAACAAGTTCACGGATAACACTGTCAACGACTCTGTTCGCAATCTACCAGATAAAGTTCATCGTGGTCAGTCATTTTGCTTACTCACTCACTCACTCACTCACCCACTCATGCTCACTCACTTATACCCACTTACTTACTCACTCATTTGTTTCTTAGTATTTGGCAACCACAAAGTATTTTACGGCGGGATAGTGCGCCGTCTTCAGTACTTACACACCTTCCCTAATTGCGGTGGAATTCCAATTCCAAATTGCTCGCAGAATTCATTATTTGTTGGTGGTCAAATCAATAAAGTATTGAACGCACTAAACGAAGAAACCCCAACCACAATCCCTACCACCCACAATTCCAATGATGAAATACCAACGACCACGTCAGTCCCGAATGACGTCAATCCTCATCACACGACTCCTTCTAACCATATTAAAATATTTGTTGGTTGTTGCACGTGGGATGTAGGTAAACTGGATCGTGAGTACCAAGCCGGCTACTGGATCCCCGTTACCAGCCACTTGGACGAGTGCTTGAACGTCGATAATACCAATGATTTGTGGTCGATATTATTGAATAAATTGGATGCTCCTTATAGCGATATGGCGTGTGTACCGGCGACGATTGAAGCCTCCGTGGTAGATAATATCGATTATGATTTGCACTAGTTGGAGCCAGAAACATTTTCTTATTGCACTATGAATTACATTAGAATTTACTGTTGAACACTGTAACTATGAGCTATTTATTATCATCTTACTCACTCATACTTATTTATACTCACTCACTCACTTACTCACTCACTCACTTACTCACTCACTCA
>JACCDO010099402.1_pt1 | contig 11068 bp, 12 predicted proteins | sample 7446101 | NCBI WGS metagenome assembly JACCDO01 (sample SAMN15323440, study PRJNA562643) | freshwater metagenome | isolation source: river surface water | place: USA:Blue River Watershed | collected 2017-08-16
TAAAAAGATAACCTGTACATTTGCAATCCGAAAGGAGGTGTACAGCTATGATAATCATCAACATTAAAGAAAACGAATCCATCGATAAGGCGCTTAAGCGTTTTAAGAAGAAGTTTGACAAAACCGGTGCGGTTCGTGAATTGAGAGCCCGTCAGGCATTTACCAAGCCTTCTGTAAAGAGAAGAGATCAAGTAATCAAGGCTGCGTATAAGCAAAAGCTTCAGAATGAATTTATGAAGTAAGCGAATCTTGCCTAATCATATCAAGCACCAACTGAAAGTTGGTGTTTTTTTTTGTCTAAGCCATTCGCAGCCATGAAATTGATTTTTACGAACTGACTTTGGACACAAAAGGAATCCAATTAATTCCTTATCTTAAGTAACAAATTGGTCCCATGATTGATTCTTTTATCAACTACCTCGAATACGAAAAACGAAGCAGTCCACATACGGTGCTCGCCTACCGCAAGGATTTGGAGCAAGCACAAGAGTTTGTCCAGCTTTCCTTTTCCATAGAGGACCTCTCCCAATGTACACATCCTGACCTCCGGGCTTGGATCATCGACCTCGTAGAGCAAGGCCTGAGCCAGACCACTGTCAACCGAAAGCTGGCGACCCTGCGGTCCTATTACAAGTTTTTGATGCGCTCCAAGATCATTCTCAAGGATCCCACGTACAAGTTAAAATCCCTGAAAACCCCGAAAAAACTTCCGGAGTTTTTGCAGGAAACCACCATTGAATCTGTTCTGGAAGAGGAGGTCTATGCCCCCACCTTTGAAGGGCAACGGGACCGGATGGTGCTGGAGTTTCTCTACCTCACTGGGGTACGTCTCTCTGAGCTCACCGCATTGAAATGGAAAGATATTCAACTCTTTGATGAACAGGTAAAGGTGCTCGGAAAAAGACAAAAGGAACGAATCATCCCCCTCACCAAGTCTTTGATCAGCCACATTGCAGACTACAAAAAGGTAGTGGAGACGCATTTCAACAGCCTAAATGGAGAAGACTACTTTATTCGAAGCAATAAAGGAGAAAAGGCCTATTCCATGCTGATCTACCGCATTGTGAAGCAGTACCTCGATCTTTTTGCACAAAATTCGAAACGCAGTCCCCACTTATTACGTCATACCTTTGCCACACACCTTTTGAACAAAGGGGCAGACTTGAATGCGGTCAAGGATTTACTCGGCCATGCCAACCTCGCCGCTACCCAAGTGTATACCCACAACTCCATGGAAAAACTCAAGGCTGTGTTTGAACAAGCACACCCAAAAGCTTAAGTACCTTTTTAGTTAACCCTTAATCCCTTCTATTATGAAACTACAGATGCACTCCATTCACTTCGATGCGGATCAAAAATTGATCGATTTTATTCAAAAGAAGGCTGACAAACTAGATACATTCTTCGACAGCATTTTGGACGGAGAAGTGTTTTTGAGACTAGATAAAAACGAGAAAAATCAGAACAAACTGGTAGAAATCAAACTAAACGCTCCCGGGAAGCAGTTTTTTGCCAAAAACCAAGACGATTCCTTCGAAGCAGCTGCAGATGAGGCGATCGAGGGATTGCGAACACAGCTTCAGAAACACAAGGAGAAAATTGTACTCTCCAAGTAATTAATCTTAGCCCCGGAAGAAACACTCTCCGGGGTTATTTTTTTTCAAGCAAGAAATAGCTACGCCCCTGCTTAATCCAAAGGTCCTCTCGATCTGTTGAACTGCTTGCTCTTAAAAAATCCGGAATAGCTTTGGAATCCAAGTGGGTGCTTGCCACATGCACTTCATATCCCAGAGAATCCCACTCGGAAAGGAGACGGTCTTCCAGAATCAGGTAAGTATAGTGTTTGGCTTCTTCCTTCCATTCGTCTCGTGAAAGGTCTACTAGATCGTAGGCAGGACCCAAGCTCATTCGAATCTTACTCCCCTCATGTAGGCTTCCTGCAAAGCCAATAGGGGCATCCACCCTCAGCTGCTCCAGTGCCTCTTTCGCCTGTACCCCTTGATGCGGTAAGGAAATCAAACGCGTAATGCCGCTAAATTGGAAGAACAAAAACAGGATGGAAAGTGCTAGCACTTTTGGAGGAAGGATGTCGGACCTAAGGAACTCCCATACCCCATACCCTAAAAATAAAACCCCAAAGGCAAGATAGCCGAAGGACCAACTATCCCCTGACCCAGTACCAAGCAGCCAGGCATTCACTCCTACCACAAGCGCCACCAAAGCAAGCAGGAAGACTGCAGCTACCTTTAGCCCTTTTGCTCGTTCCAAGCCGCCTCCACGAACCAAAATCCAAGCAAGGCACAGCGCCAACACGGGTGCCACAGGCAGCAAGTAGCGCTCGTAAAATTTGCTCGTGAGCGCGCCCATACCCACAATGGCTAGTCCCCAGAGCAGCACAAAAGCAAAAAATTGAGGGTTCTCCTTCCAGGCAGTCGCCAAAGTGCTTTTCACTTTTGGGATCACCAAGGCCACCCAAGGGAGGAACATACCCGCTAGGAGCAAAGAGGCCACCGTACCATTTTTTAGGACCAATACCACCCGAGAGGTCACACGAATGCCCACCTGATCTTCCAAGAAACTCGCAAGAAAGACAGGGCCATGGAGCTGCCACATGGCGACAAACCAGAACAAAGCAATACCTAGTGCTACAAGTAAAGCAGGCAGGTACAGTAGTTTTTTCCAGGAAATTGGCTTCCAGGGATTGAACAAGAGATACACGATTCCTATGCCGCCCAAAGCCACGGCTGGAAGCCCCTTCACTTCGAAGGCCAAGGCCAAACCCAAGTAGAGCAGCCATAGGTACTTTTTCTTTGCCTGCTCTCCATCCCGGAGAAGCCCAGCAAAGCCAAGTGCACTACCTGTAAGGGTCAGCACCAAAAGCACATCGGGTATGGAGCGGGTAGCAGCAAAAATGAGAATGGGATTGGAGGCAGAGATCAAGGCTGCAGTTCCTGCAATCCTCCGATCCCCAAATACCGTTTTGCCTAGGAGGTAAGTGAGGCCAACGGTGGCTGCTCCAGCCAGTAAGAAAAAGAAGCGTGAACCGAAGGCATGCACACCAAAAAGTTTGAATCCTGCGAGCACCGCCCAATAGGTCAAGATGGGTTTCTTGAAGCGCAACTCCCCAGATCCCAAGTAGGTAGTCAGGTAATCCCCAGTTTGCATCATTTTTACCGCAGCATCTCGATAGTAGATTTCATCGGGATAATGCAGGTGAAAATCCAACGCGAAAGGTCCCAGCAGGCCGCAAAAGAGAAGCAGCAAGACCCAGGGATTGGCAATTACAGCAGAAGTTGGAGCAGCGCGCATGCCCAAAGATACAGCAGGTAGCTGGAATTTTTGGAGGGTTTTGAGGCAAAAACAAGAAGCATTTTGCCCAAATGAGGTTAAAAAGGTACTTTTGAGGATTCCTTTGCTCCTATGAACCAGCCACTTTTATCCGTCGTCATCACGGTCTACAACGAAGAAGATAACATCCAGCCCCTCTTACAAGCCACCTATGCCGCATTATCGGGGATGGACTATGAGGTCATCTTGGTAGAGGATGGAAGCACCGATCGCACGGTAGCGGAGGTGAAAAAATACGCGAATACCCGAACCAAGCTGGTGATTTTTAACCGCAATTACGGGCAGACAACGGCCTTGGCAGCAGGAATAGACCAAGCCAAAGGCCAATACATTGCGACTATGGATGGGGATTTGCAAAATGATCCAACCGACCTTCCAGGTATGCTCCAAAAAGCAATCGATGAGGAATGGGATGTGGTAGCAGGTCGTAGAGCCAATCGAAAAGATGGATTTGTACTTCGAAAAATCCCTTCCAAAATCGCCAACTGGATCATTCGTAATTCCACTAACGTACACCTCAAGGACTATGGCTGCACTCTTCGGGTGTACAAAGCCGAGATCGCTCAAAATATGGGGCTGTATGGGGAACTTCACCGCTTTATTCCTGTCCTGGCAAAGCAGCAAGGCGCAAAAATGACCGAAGTGGACGTAAAGCACCACCCCCGAATTCACGGCACCTCTAAATACGGACTCAGTCGCACCTTTAAAGTGATGGCAGACTTGATCCTGATGCTGTTTTTTCAAAAATACTTTCAGCGTCCCATCCACCTCTTTGGAGGGCTTGGACTACTTGCCTTCCTTTTGGGAGGAGTTATCAATGTGTACCTCTTAGTGCTCAAAATTTTTGGGGAGGATATCTGGGGACGCCCTATCCTGATCCTTGGATTCATGCTAATTCTTGGAGGAATCCAACTGATCACTACCGGCATCATCTCGGAGATCATTGTGCGGACCTATTTTGAATCTCAGGACAAAAAAACCTATCGAATCAAATCCTTGTACACTGGTGAGCAGGAAGTTTCCCAATCTAGTTAACCCCTCTTCGCTACCCACACAACGTATCCTCTCGTGAGCCAACTCAAAAACCAGTTGAAAACAGCGCTAAAAATTCTCCTGACCGGAGCAGCCCTGTACCTGGTATTTCAAAAAATCGATACGGCTCAACTTTTTGAACTTTCCAAAAATTTATCCTTGCCCTGGCTCCTCCCAGCCATTGCCCTCTTTGTGGGGAGCAAGGTGGCTACTGCCATTCGGCTCAACCATTATTTTGGGAACATTCACATTTCTTTAAGTTTCTGGGAAAATTGGCGGCTTTATCTCATCGGTATGTTCTACAACCTATTCCTCCCTGGGGGAATTGGTGGAGACGGTTACAAGGTCTATCTCTTAAATAAAGAGTTTAAAACGCCTGTCAAAGATCTGTTGAAAGCCAGCCTACTGGATCGATTGGGGGGGCTGATTGCCATTCTTGGGTTGCTCTTTGGCATTCTTCTCCTGATTGAAATCCCACTACCTCTTGGCGAGCCTTGGGCAATCAAAGCGCTGCTCCTTGCCGGATTGTTAGGAGTGGTTCCTGCATTTTGGCTGCTTCAAAAATGGTTCTTCCCCCATTTTCTCCCCTCTTTTTGGCAGGGAGTATCCTGGTCCTTGCTTGGACAATTGGCACAAATGGCTGCTGTGGTCTGCTTGCTACTAGCCCTTGGAGTACAGGATAAATTTCTGGCCTACCAAGGTGTGTTTCTCCTTTCCTCCCTAGTGGCAGTGTTGCCTTTGACTATCGGAGGAGTAGGTGCTCGGGAACTCGTGGTGGTCTATGCCCATGGCTATGCAGGGATTGAAGAAAGCGTTGCGGTGGCCTTTAGCCTACTCTTTTTCTTGATTACTGCAGGCACTTCTTTGGTAGGAGCCGTTGTAAAGCGAACTCCTGTGGACAAAGTCTAGACAGTCCATTCGAATCGAACACTTTGGTTGGCAGGAAATGCCCTCCATTAAAAAGGAATATTTTCTACCTTTGTAGCGATTCAACCGCCCATGACTAGAGCCGAGCTTTTTGCCCAAATCCAACAAAAATCTTCCTTTCTCTGCGTGGGATTGGATCCAGACTTGGAAAAACTCCCTGCACACCTACACGGTGAGCCTGATCCAATTTTCTCCTTCTGTCAGCAGCTCATTGAAGAAACGGCAGACTTTGCGGTAGCCTACAAACCCAACACGGCTTTTTTTGAAGCCCAGGGGGCAAAAGGCTGGGAAACGCTCGCCAAGGTAGAAGCAATGATTCCAAAGCACATCTTTTCGATTGCAGATGCCAAGCGCGGCGACATTGGCAATACGGCCACACGCTATGCCGAAGCATTTTTTAAAAACATGAGTTTCGATTCCATTACCGTTGCCCCCTACATGGGCAAGGACTCCGTGACTCCCTTTTTGGAATTTGAGGGCAAGTGGGCCATTCTTCTTGCACTGACTTCCAACCCAGGATCCTTGGATTTTCAACTCCTTCAAGATGGTTCAGGCAAAGCGCTTTACCAGACCGTACTTGAAAAAAGTGAGGAATGGGGAAGCCCCGAAAACCTCATGTATGTGGTCGGTGCCACCCGAGGGGAACTCATTGGGGAAGTGCGCAAGCAGGTGCCCGAGCATTTCTTCCTAGTGCCTGGGGTAGGTGCACAAGGCGGCAGCTTGGCCGATGTGGCTCGCTTTGGAATGAACTCCCATTGCGGTTTACTGGTCAACTCAAGCCGAGGAATCATCTATGCTTCCAAGGAAAAGGATTTTGCGAAGGTAGCGCGTAGGGAAGCCCAAAAACTTCAGGAAGAAATGCGCGAACTCCTCGATTGCTATTTGAAGTAAGCCACTCCCAGTTTCAGTTTTCTTTTTTTTAAAAGCCCCTAAGCCCTTGCATGCTAGCGAGTTGTTGGCTATATTCCGATTACTTTTTAATCTCATTTTTTATGGACTTCAAAGAAGACTTTTTACAGTTGGTATGGAAATACCAGTACTTTGACCGCAAAAATCTAACGACCACCGATGGACAAGCCCTTGAAATTCTTCAAGCGGGCCACTCCAATACACTAGAAGGTCCAGATTTTCGAAATGCATCGGTAGTCATTGGAGGCATCACCTTTCATGGCCATGTGGAAGTGCATCGGCAGGCTTCCGAATGGAAGCAGCACGCCCACGATGCCGATCCGGCTTACAATCCTGTCGTTCTGCACTTGGTTTGGGAAAATGACCGGCAAGTGTACCGGCAGGACGGCACCCCCATGCCTACAGTGGAGTTGAAAGGAAAGATCTATCTGGATATTTGGCGCAACTACCAGCAGCTGCTCGATTTTCAAATCGACCTACCCTGTGCCCATGCCCTTGCCACTGTTCCGGAAATTCTTCGCTTTTCCGCCTCCGAAAAGGCCTTGGTCGAACGCCTCCACGAAAAATCCCAAGGGGTACTTGCCGTCCTAAATGCCACGCAAGGGAACTGGGAAGAAACGGCCTACCGCTGGCTTTTTCGCTGCTTTGGCTACCATACCAATCGCCTTCCCATGGAAGAACTGGGCCAATTGCTTCCCTACACACTTCTGAAAAGACACCGAGAGCAACTGCAGCACCTAGAGGCCATGCTCTTGGGTCAGGCAGGTTTACTGCCTGAGGATTCGGAGGATTCCTATGTGCAGCAACTCAAAAAAGATTATGATTTTTATCAGAAAAAGTACAGCTGGACCACGTGGCTTTCGCGGCAGCACTGGACTTTTCTGGGAGCTCGGCCGGCCAACTTTCCTACCCTGAGGCTGGCACAGCTCGCTACCGTCTTGGCAAAAGCCCCGCATTTGCTCTCCACAATTTTGAACGAATCTGGGGACTTGAGCACGTTCCGGAAAATCTTCCAAAGCCCGCCCTCCCCCTATTGGCGGAAGCACTATACCTTTGGCAAGCCAAGTAGCAAGACCACTTCAAATGGGCTCTCTGATCAAAGTGTGCAACTATTACTGATCAATTTTGTGCTCCCCATCTGGTTTGCCTACGGGGAATTTCACGAGCAAGAAGAGTGGAAGGAGCGTTGCTTTTCCCTACTTCAAAGCCTCCCTGCCGAGCAAAATTACATCCTCCGAAAGTTTGTGCATCATGCCTGGACTCCAAGTACGGCCTTTGATTCCCAAGGCATGCTCGAATTGTACCGGAGGTATTGCAGTGCCCAAAAATGCTTGTCCTGCAAAATCGGCCAAAGCCTGCTTCGAGGCCCTTCCAAATGAACGGTTGGACAAACCCCACAATTCCTGTATTTTTGCAATGTTTACATCAAAATACCCATGGACAAACCTGTCATCATCCTCGGCGCCAAAGGCATCGCCCATCCTGCGCTAGAAATTTTCAACAGCAATCAAGTGATTGTGTATGGATTGCTAGATGAGGATAGCAGCCTTCATGGCACCGAAATCAATAACGTCCCTGTGCTCGGCGGCACCGAAGACGAGGGATTTTTGAAGTTGATCGGTAAAAAAACGGAAGCTTTTGTCGCCGTTGACGATACCAAATACCGCAAATTTCTGGTGGAGCTGCTTCTTGAAGACCGGAAGATGCAACCCATCAATGCCATCCATGAGCGCGCCTATATTTCTACAGATGCGGCACTAGGACATGGCAACTTTATCAATGCACAGGTGACAGTGGGGGCGGGAGCGAAGATTGGTAGTCACTGCATCTTCCATACCGGAGCGATTATAGACCACAAAGTGGCCGTAGAAGACTACGTTCAAGTAGGTGCAGGATCCATCATCAATGCGGATGTGGTCTTGGAAGAAGGCGCATTTATCGGTTCGGGCGTGACCATCGTCTCTGGCGTACGTATCGGCAAAGGGGCCCGCGTGGGCGCTGGATCTGTGGTGATCTCCTCGGTCGGAAAAAACGAAACCGTATTCGGAAATCCGGCGGGGAAAGTGAAGTAGAAATACGAAGTTAGAGATACGAAATACGGCATTTTTACTAATGTCGAATTTTGAACGCTGAGTGCAGAATGGTGAAGTTGGAAATGGTACAATGTACCAAGGAGGAAGTACGAGATACGAAGTACGAAACTGAAAATAATGTCGAATGCCGAACGCCGAATGAAAAATGAAGAAGTGGTGTATTCGTGAATCATAAGAATCTCGTATCACCACGAATAAAGTCTCGTTTCTTGTCTCTTGTATCTTGCTTCTGAGTATACTTGGTACATGGTACTTAGTACATTGTACCTTCTCTTCTTAGGACAAAAGATTATATTACAAACAACCAAACACCCTGCCGAAACAGGGCTATAGTTATGGAAAACACAAACAACAAACCCTACAGCATCCTGCTGTACTACTGCTACGCTGCCATCAACAATCCCGAAGAATACCGGGAGCAGCACCACCTCTTCTGTGTGGAAAATAACATCCGAGGCCGCATCATCATTTCCGATGAAGGGCTCAACGGAACGGTATCCGGATTGGCTGCCGACTGCGAGAAGTACATGGCCTACATTAAAGCAGACCCACGATTTGCGAAGACAGAGTTCAAGATCGACTTTCACGAAACGCATGCTTTCGCCAAAATTCACGTGCGCTACAAGCCAGAAATCGTGCATTCCTCCCTGCGACACCTGGACCCCAACGTGAAAACAGGCAAACACCTGGAACCGGAGGAATTTAAGCAGTTGAAAGACCAAGAGGATGTAGTGATCCTGGACGTTCGCTCCAACTACGAGCACGAACTCGGTCGCTTCAAAAATGCGATTACTTTAGACATCGACAACTTCCGGGATTTTCCCGAAAAGGTGAAGGAACTCGAACACCTCAAAAACAAAAAGGTGCTCACCTACTGCACCGGAGGCATAAAGTGTGAAAAAGCCTCAGCTTACCTATTGGAACAAGGTTTTGAAGATGTGTATCAACTACATGGAGGCATCATCAAGTACGGCATGGAAGCAGGGGGCGAAGACTTTGAAGGCAAATGCTACGTCTTTGACAACCGCATCGCGGTGGAGGTAAATACGGTCAATCCAACCATCATTTCATCCTGTCATGTTTGCGGAACCGCTTCGGACCGCATGGTCAACTGTGCCAATCCAACTTGCAACGAACACCTCGCCATCTGTGAATCCTGTGGATGGGAACTGGAAGGTGCTTGTTCCACCACCTGCAAGGAAAATCCGGATAAGCGCCCTTACGACGGCACGGGGTATTACCAAAAGCACTCCAACGGCTACAATCCCTACAAGGGCATTTACCGCAACTCCTCCAAACAGACTACATCGCATGGAGAGCCGGCAAATTCCTGAAACGGAACTGATTCTTAATCCCGACGGGAGTGTATACCACCTGCGCTTGAAGCCCGAGCACCTGGGGACCACGATTTTTACCGTTGGGGATCCTGACCGCGTGGCCACCGTATCCCAGCACTTGGATCAGGTAGACTTCCAACTTCAAAACCGAGAGTTTATCACGCATACTGGTTGGAAAAATGGGCATCGGGTGTCTGTCATCAGCACCGGTATGGGCACGGATAATATTGAAATTTTGATGACGGAACTGGATGCCTTGGTCAATGTAGACCTGCAAACTCGCCAAGTCAAGTCCCAAAAAACGAGTTTACACATCATTCGCATCGGTACCTCAGGAAGCCTGCAAGAAGACATCCCAACAGGCACCTTGCTGGCCTCAGAGATTGCTATCGGCATGGATACCCTGATGACCTATTACCCAGAACTGAGGGGACCACAGGACTTTGGGAAGGCCATCCAAGCGGAGCTAGGACTTCCTTTCAGACCCTACCAGGCTGCCGCTTCTTCCAAGTTATTGGGAATGCTAGACGCATCCATCCCACGAGGAATTAGCCTCACCTGCCCCGGCTTTTATGCCCCGCAGGGAAGAGAGGTACGACTAACGCCTCGTTTTGATCAGCTCATTGAGCGCCTTGCAGCCCTTCAAATCAAGGGCCGTTCCTTGACCAACTTTGAGATGGAAACGGCAGGTTACTATGCCCTCGGGGAACTTCTCGGGCATGAAGTACTCAGCCTCAATGCCATCCTGGCCAATCGCCCTTTGAAAAAATTTGATTCAGCAGGTGAAGAAACCGTTGCCAAAGCGATTCAACTCGCTTTAGCTACATTTACAAGGTGAGTACTTTTTATGAACAGGTTCTGCTAGGCCAACAGCCTAAAGCCTAAATTCAAGAATAGTTATATTTTTTTAATCCTTCATTTTTTAAACTATGGAAAATTCCCTTTCTAAAATCGTTGTTGATACCTGTTATCAGGTGCATGTTGGGCTAGGCCCAGGCTTGTTTGAATCCGTGTATGAGGAAGTGCTCTATTATGAGTTGTGCCGGCAATGGCTGCACGTAAAGCGCCAATATCCTGCGCCTATTGTTTGGAATGAGGTGGAGATGGAACTAGGTTTTCGCGCAGATTTGGTTGTTGAAGACCTGGTTTTGATTGAGATCAAGTCGGTAAAAATGCTAGAGCTTGTCCACAAAAAACAGCTAATGACCTATTTGAAATTGACTGGATTTAAGTTGGGACTGCTGGTTAACTTTAATGAGGCACTTATCAAGAACGGAATAGTTCGAATTGTTAATAACCTATAGGGCTATTCTTTAAAAAAAGGGGTTATCTCGCTAAGACGCCAAGGCGCAAAGAAAAAACTCTTTGCGTCTCTGCGTCTTTGCGCGCAAAAAATAAAATATCTCGAAGAAGAAAAGTTCA
>JACCDO010313557.1_pt1 | contig 11067 bp, 13 predicted proteins | sample 7446101 | NCBI WGS metagenome assembly JACCDO01 (sample SAMN15323440, study PRJNA562643) | freshwater metagenome | isolation source: river surface water | place: USA:Blue River Watershed | collected 2017-08-16
GGACATTTATAAATGTCCAAAATTCATTTCCCTTTTTACTTTTTGGAATCAAATTTCTTCATTTTTCAAAATTCAAAAATTCCAATAATTTTAAAAAAAAATTGAAAAATATTATAATAATTATAATCATTTTATTCATAATAAAAATAAAATGGCAGAAACATTAATTACCGGTAAATTTTATAATCTTAAGTTTCATGACCCAGATGAAAATTCTGATGTGGAAGATTATCATCAAAATATATCAAAAGAGACTGGAAAATATAAGCTAATTGGAGAAGGTATGATACCTTGGGGTGATGAAGATATAAATAAGTGTGAACAGTTTAAATATTATTTATTTAAAAAAAGTGACGAGGAAATTGTTGAAGTATTTATTGATGAAGATAAAGAGTATGCAACATTAGTATTTTATGATTGTGTAAAAATAACAAAGGTTAATTATTCTACTTATTTAAAATATGGCACACTAGAATTTCCTGAATTTTATAGACCTGGTATACATATAAAGGTTAATATTCAACTATCAAAAAAACAAGAATGGTAAAAATAAGAATGATAAAAAAATATTATAATACATTTGTTAAGATATATATTAACAAATGTGTTTTTTTTTCACTTTTTAAATATAATTTAAATTTTGTATATTTTATTATATATTATATTCTTATAAATGAACACAAATTATCAGACATATAAAAATGAATTTATTAGTCAACTTAGAAATACATATAATAAAAATTTGACCTACATTAATAATTGGTTTAATCAAAATATTTCATATATTAATAGTTTAGGATTAAGTAATATAAAAAAAAAATATCTTATAAATCTAATAACTATCCAATATAATAATAAAATTAATTATTTGATAAATACATTAAATAAAAATATTGCTGACATCCAAAAATCATCAAATAATATAATTACTATAAATGGTAAAAAAAACGCATTATTAATTGGAATTAATTATATTGGAACAATAAATAAATTAAATGGTTGTATTAATGATATTAATGATATTAATACACGAATTAAGAGTAAAGGATTTACTAATATTAATATTTTAACAGATAATACACCAGTCAAACCAACAAGAGATAATATTTTATCTGCTTTTAAAAATTTATTAGTAAATTCAAAATCTGGAGATTTATTATTTTTTGCTTATAGTGGACACGGATCTTATCAAAATGATAATAATGGAGATGAAACTACTGGATATGATCAGTTAATTTGTCCAATTGATTTAAAAATGATTACTGATGATGAACTTAAAAGTATTATTCAAACAAATTTAAAAAAAAATGTTACATTATTTGCTATGTTTGATAGCTGTTTTAGTGGTTCAGTTTTAGATTTAAAATATCAGTATATGGATACACTTAATTATGATAATTTTAGTGAAAATGATAAACAACTAGAAACTCAAGGTAATGTATTTTTAATTAGTGGCTGTTCCGATTACCAAACTAGTGATGATAGTATTATTAATGGTAAGTCAAATGGAGCAATGACTTGGTCTTTATTACAATGTTTAAATCAACAATCTAATATATCTTGGCGAAATTTGGTAAAAAATATGCGTGACTTACTTAAAAAATCTGAGTATGAACAAGTTCCACAATTTTCTTCTGGAAAGTTTGAAAATATTGATACACCTGTATTTATCTAAATCTTTAATGGTGTGAAGTTACATAATATTATCTTCGCATTCCAATACCAAGCACATTATTCATATTTTCATAGAAGTTATGATTGTTTAAATTGAAACATTCTTGACACTCTTTATTTATAATTAAATCATCTACTAACATTTTTTCATCATCAAATTTAAATAAAAATTTATCTTTTTCTGGATTGAAATTTTGATTTTGTAAGTGTTTTGGTAGTATTTTGTAACACTTATTACACATAATATAGTAATACTTATCATCGGAATAATGAGAGACCTTGTAATAATATTTTCTTCTACTTCTGAATAATGTAAAACACATTTCGTTATAATGTTTTATATTATTTTATATAATATTTATCTTTATACTTTATAATTTAAACTTTATAAAGTTCAGAAATCTTAGATAAATTCTGAATATATTTCATAGCTTTTGCTTGATTTGATGAACCCATATTTTTAATTGGATCACGTAGCATATTAATATATTCCATAGCACTTTGACTATAGTCACCTAAGTCCTTCATATAATCATTATTTAAAAAGAAACTAATATCTCCTTTTTCAATCTGAGTTTTATAAGGAGTAGCAATATATTCAATCCAAATTTTAATAATCATTTTAGGATTGGCGCGTTTTATAGTAGATAATGCTGTTTTTGCTGATGTTATTTTAACATTATCCGGAAATATGCTACTAATATCATCAATAAATTCAGAAAAATGATTATTAAAAATAGTAATAATATTATGGCTTTTTGTTGACATTTTATTATGATTTGTTAGTTATTATATAAATGAAATCTTTATATTTGTTTTTTATAATGGTATAAATTGTAAATGATAAATTGTAAATGATAAATTGTAAATGATAAATATACATAAAAAACAATATAAATATTATTTTATGAATTAAACAAGAATAAACCAATGCTTCCAAGATATATTTTTTGCCAATGTATGAAACCGTGGATTTTATGTGCTAATAAAAAAGGTAGTTATCAAATTGATGTGCGAGATTTACTTACTACATATAATATGAAACCATATTATGAGTTAGGTAAGGGTAACATTTTATATAATCCAAATTATAGTTTAAATTATGATTTTATAAATAATAAAAAAAATGATGATATTTTTAAATGTCGTATGCTAAAAGATGATGATAGTAAATAATCTAAACAATAACAAAATCATTCCACTTACCATCTTTGAAATAGATTATATCACAATTTTCCTTAGTTTTTTTTAAATATAGTTTAAAATTGTCAAATAATTTTTTATTTAATACATTGTTTACAGGATTACAAGCGCCGCAAAATCGCTTATCATCTATAATAGTTATATATTTTTTAGCAACAACACGACACCAACATTTATCACAAGTTAGCTCTGATTCAGTAACTATACTAGATGATGTATATTGATAATGTTGATTTTCATATTCATCATCGTCTTCTTCATCATCATCTTTGCTATAATCTTTCATTACATTAAAATCATAATCTGATATACATTCTTTTAAAATATCGGAAAGTACATCATATAATTTATCTTCAGTGGTAGAACCATATTGAATACTTGAGCCATTAAATTTTGAAAACTCAAATATTACGTAGGGTATAGTATTGTTTAAACCTGTTTCAGCCATTCTATTTTAATTTAATTTATTTATATTTACAATAAAAATAAATTAAAAACTAAATCAATTTTTCTCCATACTTTTTTTATTTATACCCGCCAATGTTAGCTAAATCTTGCTCTCGTTTACGCTGTAATGCTTCAATACTCATTTCACCATCTTTAATTTTATCTGTCTTATATTCAGTATCATCTTGAGGCAAGTGCATTGTTAAATTCATAGAGTCATTTAATGCCACATAATTGTGCATTTGCCTTAACCCTCCATTACCCTTAACACTAAGTTCATCGTCATTTTGATCTAAAAAGCTGTAATTATCTGACGCAATTCCACAACTAAATAGTCCACCACCACTAAATCCAAAAGCAGTAGGCTCCATATTGTTTCTAGTGGCTTGCTGGACCTGAACTTGTTGTACTGGTTTAAAATGCTTATAAATATCATCCCCATAGACTACCTTATAATTCTGATTCAATAGAAGCAACGCAGGCACTTTTGTCACATTCTCAGGCATAATAATTTTTTGACCATTTTGTAATACAATAAATATTTTTCCATTTTGGTCTTTGACACGATTATCAATACAAATAAAGTGAATATCTTTAGCCATCTGTGTTTTGGATACAGTTTGAAGCAACTTTTTGGATGGTTCACAGTAATTACTATAATAAAGAATAGTGCTCATTAAATTATAATATTTATTTAAATATTTATTTTTAACTCATTTTTAATATTAATTTTATGTTATTTATAAATACTAAATAAATACTAAATAACTAACAAAGTTTAATTAAAATAAAATTGAATTAATCTTATTTAAAAATAAACACAATATAATATAAATACAATGAGTGCCAGAATTGAAAATTTAAAAGAATCCGACGAAATATTAACATTTACTATTTCTAGTATAGATGTTAGTTATGCGAATGCTATACGTCGCACAATATTATCAGATATTCCTATTGTGTGTTTCAAAACAACACCCCATGAAGCAAATAAAGCAAATATCTTGGCAAATACAACCAGACAAAATAATGAGATCTTAAAGCAACGCTTAAGTTGTATTCCAATTTGTATCAAGGATTTGGAAATACCTATTAAAAATTATGTTCTAGAAGTTGATGTTGAAAATAAGACAGATACAATAATGTATGTTACTACTAAAGATTTCAAAATTAAAAATATAACAACTGATACTTATTTAGATGAAGGTGATTTGCGCAAGATATTTCCTCCATATGTTCCACCAACTGGCAAAGGCGAGTATTTTATTGATTTTGTCCGTTTAAGACCCAAGTTGTCTGAGGAGTTACCTGGTGAGAAAATCAAGTTGACTTGTGGCTTAACTACCGGAACCGCAAGGGAAGATGGCGCGTTTAATGTAACAGGAACATGCTCATATGGTTGTACTCCAGATGAGGCTAAAATCGTGGAGGAATTAGCTATTAGAAAGCAGAAGTGGGCCGATGAAGGTAAATCTGAAGCAACTATTGATTTTGAAGCGACAAATTGGAAGCTACTTGAAGGTTTGCGTTATGTTAAACGTAACAGCTTTGATTTTATTATACAGACTGTTGGTATCTATGAAAATGCTGAAATAATTGTAAAGGCGTGTCAAATATTAATGGATAAATTTGTTGAGTTGAAGCGTATACTAGATAAGGATGAACTAGAAATACAACCAGCAGATAGCACAATTCAAAACTGTTATGATGTTATTTTGGAAAATGAGGATTACACAATAGGCAATATGTTGAATTTTGAATTATATGATACATATTATAGAGATTTTAAGAAGTTATCTTATGTTGGTTTTAAAAAAATGCATCCACACGATACTCATAGTATTCTAAGAATGGGATTTACAGAGCCGACTGCTGGTAAGGATACTGTAAGACAAATGTTGGCAGCAGTTTTTGAGACGTCATTCAAGGAGTTAAGTCATATTAAGGGGCTCTTTGATGGTGGCAGAAAATAAACGCGCCAAGGTTTTATAAGTTAAAAAAATATTTTTTTATTCATAATTAAATTATAAATAAAATGATTAACAATGATGATGATTATTATTATGAAGATTACAAAGATTACAATGATAAAAAATGGACAACAGATAACATTAAAACATTAGTCCAATGGAATTGTATTGCGGCATACAATATTGAAGTTCTTGATATGTCTATAAGTATGTATCAAAAATATATGCGATGGAATGTCATTTTTGGACTTATTATGTCAACAACTTCTGGCGCAATTAGCGCATCGCGATTTAGTGCGGATCCAAAGAGCCAACTAATAATAACATTTAATTATATTTTTACATTTATGGCATTTTCTATTGCTATTTTTACTGGTGCTATTAAAATTTATCAAGTTCAGGAAAATTTAGAAACATTTATTCGTGTTAAACAAGAATGGATTAATTTTAGCACTTTGTTAGTTGCGGAGTTTCAATTGCCACTATCAGAACGCCAAGATGCCGTAACTCTTATTAAGAATAACAAAGGCAAGTATTTGGACTTGTTAAAAACACCGATCAACGTTCCAAAAAGAATTCGTGAATATGGAGAAGACAGAATTAAAAAATCAACGCGAAAAGCATTAGACCAAAGCGGGTTTGATGTGGGACACGAATTGGTTGATATTATTTATCATATGAATACTAGATTGCTATTTGATGTTGATAATTTAGTAAAATATAATAAAAATGGTCTCAGTAAGAATCTTAAAACACTTGATAAAAATAATGAACTAATATTAGATACATCAGATATAAATCTAATACCAGAAACAATTGGTAGAATAAGAAAAAACAGTCTTCGTATACAACCAAAACTAGAGTCACTAGAACCATTACAATCAATACAAAATAGTGTTAATACTAATAACAATGATACATTAGGAATAACAATTGATGAAATAGAAAAAAATAATGAATGTGACTATATTTTTAGTGACTCTAGCACTACAGAATGTAGTGCTAATAATTTAAATTCTAATGATTCTAATGAGTCTAATGATTCCGTATAAAAACATTATTTTTTATATTTTTAATTTCTTCTAAAACTCTTATACCACTATTATATGCCGCATGTAAAGAACCATAATAAACTGGGTCAGTATATTCGCCAGCAAAAAATATTTGATTATTAATATTTTTATATACATTATAAATATCATCATCTGTAATATTAATGTCGTGATATGAATATGCTCCCTGGCTAAAAATATCTTCTTCCCAACGTGATATGTGTCAAGCTATAGGATCAGGTAAGTGTGGGTAGTAATTTCGTATTTGATGTAACATATTATCAATAAGTTCTTCATCAGATTGTCCTGCTAGAGACCAACCAGCTTCAGCAGGGCAAATAGCTTCTAAAATGGGTTTACCTTTAGAATACTGGTAATTATTCCATAGTATAAATGGATTATATGTAAGAATCATTGGACAGTTATCAAATATTTGCCCAAGTTCATTTTTACAAAATTCCAATTGAATCTTTTTATATGAACCCATCTTAATCTTAGATAATGCTGTCTTATGTAAATCATCAAGCGGGGGACTAAAACATATATCTTTTAGTGGTCCAGGCGGCACTGTAATACATAATTTACTACAGTAATATTTTAATCCATCTCTTGTATTAATTTCTATATAGTAATCTTTATTGTAATTAATACTAGTAACAACTTGATTATATAAAATATTATTAGCCAAATTGTATCCTTTTTGTCTTTTTAAATTGGCATTATTAATAATATTATCTAACAAAGTTTTAGCGCCATTTTTAAATAAATAATGACTACCGCCATAGTCACCAAATAGTGCATTTTTATAATTATCTTCATTTAAAAATGATGTTGATATATTTTTAATACTTCCTCCACACCATACTTCAATCATATATAAGAAGCTGGAAATATCTTCTTGAGAAATAGTGTCAGGATCTTTAGTCTCAGCGTAGCCAACTTTAGTCTCAGCATAGCCAACTTTAGTCTCATCAAAATTAAAACCTTCTAATTTTAAATCTAAAAATGCCTCATAAATAGTCATATTTTTCTTAAGACCAATTTGTGTAGCTATTTGATTCCACTTTGTTGCTATTTGTTGGCGATATTCCTCAGATAAAATACCACTTGAAGATAAATATTTAATATCTATATTTTCTGAGTGCATCCATGGATTACATTTGGCAACAGGTATCATATTATTGTAATCAATAAACTTATTTAACGGATTATTTTCGCATCCATGTATCCAAGCAGCACCCATATCCATATTTTTATCATTTGTATATACTCTGCCACCAATTCGGTCACGTGCTTCTAATATTAAAAAATTATTATCTAGTTCAGAAGCAATAGTAAGGCCTGAAACACCCGCTCCTATTATTAATATTGGTTCTTCAAGTTTTATATATATTATTTTCCATAAACTATATAAATCCCCCAATTCATAGTAGTGTTTAAATTCATCTATTTGAAATAACATTTTTTTAGTATCTGTATCTAATAAACTAACAACATGTTCTATTATTAATTTGTTTTCTAGTTTTAAATCCAAGTTATTATATTTTGGCTGCGTTGAAACGCTATAATTGTCAATAAATTCATATAATTTATTATAATTTTTGTCGGACTTAAAATTATCCAACATTTGCTTAACATTTTCTTTGAATGAATCAAAATTCATTAAACGTAGTTCTATATATTTACATCCGTTATTTTTTCTTTAAGTTTTTTATAAATAATATACAAATAAATTATTTTATAAAAAATTGAATTATAAAAAACTATATATTGAATGTTAAAAATAAAATGGATATTAAAGACTTCTTTGGAAATAATAAAAAAATGAAACCATCTCAGAAAATAGGAGGTAGTATTACTAAACCTAAAAATAAGAATTTTGAGCTTGTTGTAGAAGAACTACAGCAAATGCCATTAGAAATACCTGTTATAGATGTAGATAATAATCCTAAACCCAAAAGAAAAATATCAGATATTCTAAAACCACAAACACACCAAAGTGAACCAATTGAATATCCTGTTACAATTTCATCTAGAATTAAATCACCAAAAAGAAAAGAAAAAATAATAAATAAAGTAGGTAAAGAAATAAAACAGAAGGTAAGAAATAGTAGAAAATCAATTCGTCTTTTAAATTTAGAAATAGAGGATGATAATAGCATTTCAGATATTAGTTTAGATTCTTCTTTAGAAGAAAAACAAAATACAATTATTTCATCAGAATTATTAGGTGGTGGCAATATATCTAATTATGTTCCAGATGATGATTGTTCAATTATGACAGAAAACTCAGATATAATTCCAACACCAGATATTCCTGAAAAATTTAATGAAAGACAAGTTCCTGATTATTCAAAGGAACCAAGACTTGAAATAAAAATAAAAATAAAAAGCCGCCATTTTAAGGATAACTGGGAATTAAAATTATATGACCAACCCGTATATGAAAATCAAAAAGATACAGCAAAGGCTATATGTCAAACATTTTCAAATAAACAAAAAGTAATTCAATTAATTATAGCCAGAACACAGACAGGAAAAACTGGTTGTATGTTAGAATTTATTGCGCAATATATTGAACATTTTCAGATACCAGTTGAAAATATATTTATTATCTCAACATTATCATCTAGAGATTGGTTAAAACAGATGAAAGATAGAGCAACCGAAGATTTGGAGAAGCGTATATTCCATTTACCTGAATTAATGGGACGTTTTAAGGATGAAATTGAAGGAAAGAAAAATGTTTTAGTACTTATTGATGAAGCACAATGTGCCGCATTAAAAGACCAGACAATGCATAAATTAATGAGTCCAGATGGTCTAAATTGGAATATAGATAAAATGTTTGAAAATGATATTAAAATTGTTCAATACTCAGCAACACCAGATGGTTTAATATTAGCTTTAAAGAAGAAACAGTGGCCAAAAGAGAATTATCATGTTCATATAATGGAAGCAGGTTTAGGATATTATGGAACCAAAGAAATGTTAGCAAGGCCAGGTATATTAAAACAATCTAAGGATATTTGTGGACGAAAATCAAATGGTGAATGGATAAGTGAAGAAGTAGAAAATGAAGTAGACGCAAATATAAATGAAATATATACAGATGCTCTATCATTTAAAACCCCTAAGTATCACATACTTAGAGCTAGTGGACGTAATTATGATTATGTAAAAGAAAATCTTCTTAATAATTCTGAAAAATATTTACATAAGAATAATTTATATAATCAGTTTGATTTTATTAATATACATGAGTATATTCAAGATGGCTCAATAGAAAATGGACAGTTAAATGACCTACTAAGATCACCACCTAAATCAAAAAAACATGAATTAATTTTAATTAAAGAAAAATTAAAATGCGCTGATACTATTATTAAAGAGCATATTGGTGTAGTTTATGAAAGAATGGCTAAAAATATAAATGATACATTTATTATTCAAGGTCTATTAGGCAGAATCACTGGATATGGACGCCATGATATTATTTGTTATACAAATATTGAATCAGTTGAAAGATATGAAAAATTATTTATATCTAACTTTTCAGATGAAGGTATAAAGAATAGTAATTGGAATAGCAATACTACTAAGCGAACTAAATATGGAACAAAAGGTAAGAAAACCTATATTGACTCTACTATTATATTAAGCACACCTAATGAAGATAATGTAAACAATAATACAATTTCTGAAACTATATTTGACACTGATAAAGATGCTAAACAATGGTGTAATGATAATTTAAAAATTAGTAAAAATGGTACATATGGTCTTTATAAAGAAGATGGTATTACTAAATATAAGTCAAATAAACACGTTCATGACTTAGAAAATGTATTCATTAAATATAGAAATGAGAAAAAAAGATGTGTTGTAAGTTATGAAAAGACTAAGGCAATGGATGATATATATTCTGGCGTTGCTAAGGATCAAACTCGCATATATCCAGTAATTGCTGATAATAAAATTAAATATGTAGTTGTATACAATAAGGAAAATAAAAAAATTAGTTGAACATATTAATTAGTTCAATATCAAAGTCGTCAATTAGATCAGCACCATACGCATATTCAGGTAATTCAGAATAATGTCTAATATAATCTTTTGCTAAAATAGTATATTCATCTGTATATAGTGTCATATTATATACTTTTTTACTATTATTGTGTAACTTATATTGCTTCACTATTTTACTAATGGTATCAAAAATATTATCAATTTCTGATTTCAACTTAAAATAATTCATTGTATCATCAGATCCATCTTTATATTCAATATAATATGTGTAACTCTTAATTTTAGACATAATAATATAAATAACAAGATGTATTTATATTATTTTTTATAGCTTTTTTTCTAACGCAAGTTTAATTTTGCGTAAATCTTCTAGTTTTTATTCATTTTGTTTAATAGTAACAATCATGAAAAATGTGGAAATTATCTTAAATCTAATATGATGAAACACGGGATATGACATACTATATCTTATTAATATGAAATGTTTTTATATATTTGTAACACAATATAAATAACTTACGCTCTTGAAACATCATTATCTGCTTTAATAGTATCAACATTGCGTTTTCTAAAATTATGATTTAAACTATACATCAGAAGACTTGGTGCCAAATTATTTACATAATTAATAACTACAGTATTTGTTACAGAACCCTTTGACTCCCGCAAGTTAGTCAAATAATGTTCGTGTA
>JACCDO011880551.1_pt1 | contig 11065 bp, 10 predicted proteins | sample 7446101 | NCBI WGS metagenome assembly JACCDO01 (sample SAMN15323440, study PRJNA562643) | freshwater metagenome | isolation source: river surface water | place: USA:Blue River Watershed | collected 2017-08-16
ATTAAGTAAAGAATATATTCAAAATCATAAAGAAAGAGCTTTAAATCGTTTAAGATATGATGAAGAACTAGCAAGATATCCAAAACGTGAATATAGTTATGATATGTTTGATGATTTGGATACACATCTAGAAGCTTTGAGACGAGAAACTACACCAGAAGGAAGAACTACTAGAAGAAGAAGAATGAGTGTGCATGTAACAAATACATGCACGCAAATTATAAAACATATATTATCGTTAATAGAAGATGATGAAATTAGAGTAAAATCATTTACAGTTATGAAAACATCAGGTAGTAATTCATATGGAGAAATACTAGCTATGGAAATATTAAATATGTATATTATAAGAAGTAAACGTGGTTTTCAACATTTATATATAGATACAGTATTATTTTCTATTTATGGAAATTATATGGGGTATATTAATAAAAAATTATTATTAAGGTTTTTTAATGAAAATTTAATAGGTCTCATAATAGGTGGTAATGTTAAACAAGACCATATAACTATTGGTGGTCATGCATTTAGTTTATATAAATGTGATGGAGTAGAATTGTTATATGATGATAATGCACATGGATTAATTCCATTAAAATGGTATGAATCTGTTCATAATTATATTAGAGCATCTGATGATTACGATGAATTAAGAACTTTAACTTATCTTATAAATTCACCACGATTATATGAGGATAGAACAATTGTTTTAGATGATATGTTATTTGTTCGTAAGAAAGTATATTTTGGAGCAACTGATATAGATAGAGAAGTAGACTTAATATTAAATAAATTAAATGTATTTTCAAGCGAAATTCAATTAAATTTATTATATAGAAGATTATTTGAATTAACTGAATCTACAATTGATAATTTTCATATACAATTAGAAAATTATATAGAAAATATCCCATCTACTTCATTATTTGATAAAACTACATTTATAAAAAATGGTTTAAAAATATTAAATAATAATGAACCTTTAACACAAGATATTAAAACAAGAACAACAAGATTATTAATTGATAAAAGTGATATTATTATTAAACGTAATTAACTATTCATAATGATTAATATTGAAAACAATACCAAATGCCATAAAAATTGATTCAAAATCTATTTAATTATAAATATTATAATTAAATGGATAAAATAAATGATATTCTTAAGAAATATTGGAACATAGATAGTATAAAAGACAAACAGTATGAGATTATAAATCATTATATGAATAAGCATGATGTTGTTGGTTTATTACCAACAGGTTATGGTAAATCATTATGTTACTTACTACCTCCACTAATTAGTAATAAAGCTATTTTTATAATTTCACCATTAATTAGTTTAATGGAAGACCAAAAAGAAAAATTAATAAATATGAATATTCCAGTAGCAGCATTACATGGTAATAATTTTAATAAAGACCGTGAAATTTTTAAAGTAATTGATGGTGAAATTAATATTATTTATATGAGCCCAGAATATTTGATTAAAGGTGAAGGTTTTGAATTAGCTAAAACTTTAATAGAAAATGACCGTTTAGGATTTTTAGCCATAGATGAAAGTCATTGTATTAGTGTATGGGGTCATGATTTTCGTGATGATTATTTAAAAATTCGTCGTTTTAGAAAGTTCTTTCCAGATATTCCAATTATGGCAGTTACTGCAACTGCAACAAGTCAAGTAGTTGAAGATATTGTTAAACATTTAGAATTAAATAATCCAAAATTGATTGTTGCAAATTTTGACAGACCAAATATATATTTAAAATGTATTGGAGAGAAAAAGATTAATATTGAATGTATGGAACCTTGGATTACAAAATATGAAGGTCATAAGATTATTATTTATACAAATAGTAGAGAACAAACTAATGAATTATCAAAAGCTATCAATAATAAATATGGACCTGTATCAAGTTACTATCATGCAGGAATGAGCAAAGGTATGAGGAATAAAGTTCAAACAAAGTTTAATAACGGTGACATAAATCTGATTGTTAGTACTGTTGCTTTTGGAATGGGTATAGACCAAACAGTTAGATGTGTATTAATTTTTGGTTCTCCAAATAGTATTGAAGAATATTACCAAATGATTGGACGTGGTGGGCGTGATGGAAAAGAAGCAGAATCTGTATTATTTTTTCAATATAAAAGTGTTGCTATTGGAACAAGTTTATTGAAGAAAAGTGATATGGACAAAGAAGTTGTTGATTGTAAAATTAAAGGATTAAATAAAATGGCGAATTATTTTTATTTTCCGGGCTGTCGCCGGAGATTTATATTAGAACATTTTGGTCAGGTCCCTAAATTCTTTTGGTGTAACTATTGTGATAATTGTTGCGAAAAAAATTTAGTAGATTTAACAAATAAGTTTATTGATGTATTATTTAAAACAAAAAAATCAACCAAAGGTTATGAAGTATTTACACCAGAAGAACTTAAACTAGCTGAAGAAAATAATTTAATTATATGTAGTGAATCTCGTATTGAATATTTAACAAGTATTAAAAATTGGAAAAAGATTATTGAAGCAAATAAATATTTAGAATCAAAAATCCCTAAAAAATATTTAATTAAATTATAATTTTAATATAGAAATTATTTAAAGAACATAATTCGTTTGATTTAAAGATTTATTTCTATAGTATATTAGACAAAGAAACACTGTTCCAAAAAGGAAAAATAAAAAAATAAAAAAAAAGATATTAGCCAAAGGTTAATATCAGAAAATGTCTCGCCACAATAAAGATGTGGCTAAGCCAGGTTGGCCGAGCGGTTAAGGCGATGGATTTAAGTCCCATTGGGCGCAAGCCCGCGTAGGTTCGATCCCTGCACCTGGTATATAAATAGTTTACTTGTTCCCTTGAGGAAATCTATAAGAATTATTATATTAATAATAATAATATTGTATTGTATATATTTATTCGAAGTGTTGATAAATTAATATAGAAATATATTTATTTTGATACTCAATTTGCCTCATTAGCTCAGTTGGTTAGAGCGTCGTACTTATAATGCGAAGGTCGTGGGTTCGATCCCCACATGAGGTAGTTTTGGCGACATAAGTTGCCATGGGTTTCTGGTATTTGTTAACCCATTACAAAACAAATACTAATAATGATACTTTTATTGTTCCCAATTAAAAATAATATTATTTTTAATAAGAGGAAATACTGCTCCGTAAGTGTTAAAGGTTGCATACTAGCCTTCCAAGCTAGGGGACCGGGATCGATACCCGGGCGGAGTATATGCTTTTAATTAAGCATGCCCTATTAGCGCAATCGGATAGCGCGCTCGCCTTCTAAGCGAGAGGTTGTGGGTTCGAGTCCCACATAGGGTACCAGGTCTTATGACCTTGGCGAAAGCCTATCGTTCTCGATGAGAACATTTGCCTGGTTGGCCGAGTGGTTAAGGCGGTGGATTCAAGTCCCACTGTGCGTAGCACGCGTAGGTTCAATTCCTGCACCAGGCACTGCATTTAATGCATATAAATTTATGAATTATTAATTATTAACAATTTGTTAATAATTAAAAGTATCATATGTGTTAGTCGCCAACATCTTTGGGTTCTTATTCTAACAAAAGATTATAAATAACCTTCGGTTATTTTGAACTACATATTAATCAAACTTTGGTGGATTTGCCATTCTACCAGGTTGTGAATAATCAATAAAAGGTCTTCCATTTTTTCTATCAATTAAAGCAAAAATTTCATACAAAAATGTACCAACTACAAATTTTCTAGTTCCAAGATTAGCCATGGTTATTCCTGCACGTTCCATTTCTTCCTTTACAAATTGAGCGATATTTCTATTGCCAATAACTAAAGTATTCGGTTGTGATACATAATGATAGAAAGATTTTGCTTGTTCTGCTGTTAAAACATATTTAATAAGTCTTTCATCTGGAGTTCCATATATATTTTCAAAAACTACATTATCATCACCGCCACCATTTAATTTATCCATTGAATCGCGTAAAGCTATATATTTATTTTTATATTTAAAATACTTGTATTCATAACTATCCATCGAGATATATATATATATATATATATATTAAAAAAAATTATAATTTATAAGATTATAATTATAAGATATATTATATATGTCTGAATTATTATATAAAACTACTCAAAAAATAATAGATGATCCTATATTTATGAAAATAATGGAGACAAAGATAAATAGTATAATGATGGATGGTAAAATAGACAAGAAAGATATTCCTGAAATAATGGAATTAGTATTATATTGCACAAATAATCTTAAAAAATTAAAATTAACTTATAATCAATTATCAGAAGTATTAGAAGAATTAATTTTATATATATTAGATCATTATAAAGTAATTCCAGATGATCAAAGATATGAATTTATAACAATGACTAAAACAATGGTTAATCTTGTTATGTTTCAACCAAAAATTAAATCATGTTTATTTTGTTTCAAATAAAAATTTCTTAGTAGTCATTCATATACAGTTCTAATGTTTGCTAACTCTTCTGCGAACCAAAATATAGAACTAAAATTAAATTAATATAATAATATTATTATATTAATTTCTAAAATTATTATAATGTCAACTAAAAATAATAATACAATAATAATTTTAATAGCATCTGTATTAATTGTAGGTACTTTATATTTATTATTAAAAGATGATAAGGAACATTTTATTCCTTACTCAGACGTTAATATAAATAAATCAAATATGTTAATGAATGATACTGATTTAACTTATGATAAATATAGTAATGAAACAAATTCTGGGATTATTGCAAAACAAGGTAAAAAAGATAATTATCCATTAGGAAAGAATGATTTAAATATTAATCCACCTATGATTCCAAATAAAACTCTTGATCCAAATGCAGCTTATCAAGAAAATAAATATATTAGAGATGAAGGTGTTAATAATGCAATTAATGAATTAGAGACTGAAGATAAAGAAGATTATAAAGATGTTTCAAATGCTTATAATAATTTTTTATTACCAATTGATTCTAATAATGAATTATCATATAAAAAATATTCAGATTTTACGAAAGAAGAAATGGATGAAACAACATTACATGATTTATATAATAAGATGTCATCATCTGTTAATAAAAAATTATCAGCAGATGAATTAGAAAGAATATCTGGTAAACCTATAATTCAAGCTAAATTATCAGGATTATATAAACCTGTATATATTTCTTACGATAATGATTTTGATGATTATAAAAATGACAAAAATAATAATTATGAATATAAATTTGAAGGGTATTCAAACTTACCTACTGGAAGTTTATATAAATAATTATAATATATTAATATTAATAATATATTATATGCTTAATATTATCAAAGATATAATTTATGGCTATATTCAAGTAAAATGCGCGAATCCATATTGTTCAAATATATTTAAAATTCCAAGAAATGATTATAATAATACTCTATATAGTTGCAATATGGGGTGTGCATTAAATGCTTATAATACAAAAACTAATGAAAGTAATTTTTAGAAAAATTGATATTTTAATATAAACATAAATAATCATTAATATTAATGGTTAAGTTTGGAGATGCAGATGCATTTTTAATTAATGATGAAAATAAATTAAAGATTATTGATTATATTTTTAGTTTGATAGATTTATCAAAATACAAATATAATATGTTAGACAATATGCAACAATTAAATTTTTTGAAAACACATGAACATTTTGTATCACCTAATTTTAAAGGTTATAATTATTTTTTACTTTTTAATAAAGTTACAAAAATGACAAATGAAGGTAAAAAAGAATTCTCTCAATGTATTGCTATTGATAAGAAAAATTTATCTTATAATAAAAAAACTATTGATATTAAAAAAGTTTTTATGTATAAAATAAAATTAATGGCTGCACCAAATATTTTTCGTGGCACATTATTTGATGCAAAATTAATTAAAAATATTATGTTAATTAAAGATTGTTATTATTTAGGTGGTAATAGTATTATAGATATGGAAATGACAGAAAAAATGATTTATTTGGATAATAATATTGCAACACAGTTTCAAAAGAATGGGTGTGAGAATTTTAAATTAAAAATTAATAAATTATATAAATACAATATGTTAGATAAATTAGTAAATGATATTATTCCTAAATGTGAATTAGAAATATCAGGACTAGTATTTTATCCTAAAATATCAGGTGTATCTTATATTTATACAGAAAAGAAACAAGCAGAAAAAATTAGTATTGAAAATAATTCAATTGTTCCAAATGAAAGTTATAATATGATTCATCAAATTAAAGAATTTCTTGAATCTCGTGTTTATTCTTATGAAATTAATGGAGTAACTAAAATATTAGATGTTGAACCAACTAATATTACTGATGTTTATAATGTATATGAAGATAACAAAAAAATAGGAATAGCACATGTTCCAAATTTGAAAGTTTCTAAATATTGTAAACAAAATATTAAACAAAAAACAAAATGTGTATGTATTTTGCACAAACAATTTAATCGTTGGATTCCACTAAAAATTCAATAATAAAATTTATTTATAGAAAAGAATAAAGTTAATTTATATAAATAATAATTTATATAAATTATAATGAATTTGAAGCTTCAAAAATATTCAATATTATCTTTATTGTTTATTTTTAATAGTTCTTTAATTGGAACTTTTATTAAATTTGATTATAGATGGTATGTATATTTATTTATATTAGCATCATCTACTTTATTATATTCTTTATTCAGCATTGTATTATTATTTAATAAATTATTAACAAAGAAGAATAAAAATTATGATATACAAAGAGAATTAAATGGAATAAATTACGTTTATTTAGTGCCTTGTTATAATGAGAGTTATTATGAATTAATTAATACTTTTGTAAGTATTTTATATCAAAAAAAATCTGTTTATGATAATAGAACATTAATAGTTGTATGCGATGGTATGGTTATTGGCAAGAATAATAATAAATATACTAATGAAATATTATTAGAAATATTTAATAATAAAAATACTCCAGAATGTTATGAATATTATACTCGTGAAGGTAATCTTAATAAATATTATTTATATAAAGGTGAGTTTCATAATTTACCATATATTTTACTTATTAAAAGAAACAATGCTGGTAAAAGAGATTCATTAGTTATTGTTAGAGAATTAGTTTTTAATAATGTATTAACTAATAATACTAAATATATCATTGGTGTTGATGCAGATACAGTCTTAGATTATAATTGTTCATATGAATTAATAAAAACAATGGAATCTAATAAAGATATTCATGGATGTGTTGGTTATGTAGATATAAATACAAATAAAAAAAAGTTTAATTTGTTAACATTATATCAATATGCAGAATATATGTTTGCACAATGTTTAAAACGCCAAGCACAATCTAATATAACAAATAAAGTTAATTGTTTATCTGGATGTAATCAAATTTTAAGAGTGTCAAAAGAAACGTGTGGGGATGAAATAATGGAAAAATTTAACTATTGTCCTACTAATAAAGATAATATATTTACCCATATTAGAAGTATAGCAAGTGAAGATAGAAATCATGTTACATTATTATTATCAATGTATCCATATGTAAAAACAGTCCAAAATTTAAATGCAATTGCTTATACTAATGTTCCTAATACATTAAAAATATTTTTATCTCAAAGACGTAGATGGTCATTAGGTGCTAATAGTAATGATTTATTATTATTAAGTTTACCTAATATTAAAATAGTTGAAAGAATATTATCATTTGTAAATTTATTAATATTTACATGTACGCCTTTTATAGTAGTAGCAACCGCATTTTTTATAAAATCCTTAATAACAAATCCATCAGAATTAATGTTATATTTATCAATATTAATGATAATTCCTTTTAGTTATGGATTATTAATTCCAATATTTATAAAACCTATGATATTTAAGGAGGCTATATATTTTTATTTATCATATATATATTTTATAATAAGTGGTAGTATAATTAATATTATAATATATTTTTATTCATTATTAGGAATGGATAATATATCTTGGGGTAAAACTAGACAAATAATTAATAATAATACATATGATTTTGAGGATTATATTTATGATGATGAATATATAAGAGAATCTATTTATAATACAGATAATAAAGATCAAGATAATCAATATCCTAGAGAAACTGAAGTATAATAATTTATTCTAAAAATATTTATTCTAAAAATATTTATTCTAAAAATAAAATACTAATAGTAACATTATCATAAGAACCTTTTTTAATAGCATATTCTCCTAATTTTTTTGAAATATTCCCAGTAAATTTTTTATCTAATAAAAACTTAACATAATTTACAGCTTCTGTATTATTAACAACATCCCAAAGTCCATCGCATGCAAAAATTAAAAATTTATCTTTTTTATTTAATCTATATTTAAATATTTCAGGAGTATGAGTAACATAAGGTGTATTATCTAAATCTCCAAAGGCTCTAGATAATGATAAATCTCCTATTCTCCAATCAACACCATCGAATTTAATTTTACCACCCATTGTTTCAATTCTTTTTTTCTCTGGTCCAGAATTAGGTTTATGATCAACTGATAATGGAACAGCCTTTCCTAGATGATTGCATAAAACAGCGCGAGAGTCACCTACATTTGCAATCCATAAAAAATTAGAATTTTTAGAACCTTTGGTTGTTTTATGCATCACTCCAACTAATGCAGTAGAACCACATCTATTCGCTGCAATAGGATGGTCTTTAATTAAATCATTTTGTAATCTATCAAATAATTTATAAAAATAATTATTAACAACCGCATTATGTTGTTCGAAAATATTATTATTTGTTTTTTTAAATATATATTTTGGCAAATTAGTTTTTAAATATTTAGATACTAATTTTCCACCATGTCCATCAAATACTCCAACTAAATTAACAGGATTAATAGTTTTATCTATATTATTAATATTTATTACACCAATATGTTGATCTTCATTAGATTCTCTTTTACCTTGTAAACTATATGATTGTATTATCATAAATAAGTTTATTTATATTATACTATAAAATAAATTATCATAAAATATATATATTATGATTTCTCGTAAATTATCAAAAAAACCTTCAAAAAGATTATCACGTAAAACAAAATATTCTTCACGTAAAAGATTATCTAAAAGATTATCTAAAAAAGTAACTAAAAAAACATCTAAAAAAACAATTAAAAAGAAAATATTAAAAGGAGGTGGTAAATATAAAATAAAAACAGAAGGAGGTTCGTGTTTTGCTTTTAATAATATAGACCATATGATAGCATTAATAGAGCATATAAAAGAAACTTTTTTTTCAGGACCAATTGGTCCTGAACCAGCCGATGCTTCTATTTTACAAAAACAAATGAATAGACAACGTCAAGGGATACATGATTTAAAAATAGCTTTAGGATACATGAAATCAAATAATAAAACCACATATGATATTTCATCAAAAGCAGGTGAAGCAATTCAATTTATAGAAAAACATATTTCTGATAATATAAATTTTAAAAGAATAAAAGCAAATCTGCCACAAGTTACCAAAAATTCGAAGGACTATTTATTAAGCGCTGTTCCATTTAAATACGATAAAATGGAAGATCATTGGGTTAATGCCATTACAAGACCATGTGAAAGTATATGTTAATAAAAATTATAAATTATTTTAACCATAGTTCGGTTCACAAATATATAACATAATAAAACTAATTTATTTTTCTAAAATAAATATATAATGGTTAAAGCAAATAAAAAAATTAATTCAAAACGCACATCACGTAAAAAGAATACTTTGAATAAGAAAATAAGACGTGTATCACGTCGTGTATCACGCCGTGTATCAAGCAAACATAAAGTTAAAAAAACTTCTAAAAATAATAAAAAACCCTCTAAATTAAAAGGAGCAGGTGCTGGTATGTCAACTGGGTCAAAAGTTGACGAAAGATATCATATAGGTACTGAACCAAATTGTTTTTCTTTTCATGATTTAGCTAGAATGAAGTCTGCTGCAGATGTCTTAATATCTTTATCTACCACTACAAAACTTAATGACCGTAGTGAATGGTTTTTTATTACATCACAGCCAGCTAATATAGAGAATTTAAAGCGCCTTAAAAAAATAATAGAATATATGAATTCAAATCCTATGAATCGTAATGTTAAAAAAACAGATATTTACACTGTTGAAGAAATTAATAACGTAGCAAAAACGTTAAAAAATATTTTAAATGTTTTTATTACAAATTTAAATATAAGATTCAAAACCAGTGGAACTTTACCACGTGTCTTTAATGAAAATTCTAATGACTATTTGCCATCAGGAGTTCCTTTTAAATTTACTGAATTTGAAGATCATTTTGCTAATGCTATACATAGAATAAGTGATACTAAATGTTGATTATATAAAGCAAATATAATATATATGGGTAACCCAAAGATGTTAGCGTACATTCATATATGAATATTGGATGTAATATACTAATATTTAAAAATTGATAAATTATTTTAAAACTTAATAATATTATATATTAATGATATCTAATATTATAGATGATTTAAATAATCCAAAAACAGATTTCTTCTCTTATATTCAAAATTTATCAATTGATGATTTAGAGAAAGTTATTGTATTTGCTAGTGATAAATATTACAATGAAGAACCAGTTATAAGTGATTCTATTTTTGATATGTTACGAGAATTCTTATTACTTAAATCTCCAAAAAGTAAAATATTAAAAATGATTGGAGCTTCTGTTAAAAGTAAAGATAAAGTTGAATTACCGTATTATTTAGGTAGTATGGATAAAATAAAACCACCTTCAAATAAATTAGATAATTGGACTAAAAATTATAATGCACCTTACATAATGAGTGATAAATTAGACGGTGTATCTGCATTATTAATGTATAAAGATAATAAAATTAACTTATATACACGTGGAACAGCAACAGAAGGAATGGATATTACAATGTTATTAAAATATATTAAGGATGTTCCAGATTATAAAACAGTATTTGATTATTTAAA
>JACCDO011842558.1_pt1 | contig 11062 bp, 9 predicted proteins | sample 7446101 | NCBI WGS metagenome assembly JACCDO01 (sample SAMN15323440, study PRJNA562643) | freshwater metagenome | isolation source: river surface water | place: USA:Blue River Watershed | collected 2017-08-16
TATCACCTGCACCATCTTTGTATCGAACAAGTAAATTTAAAGAACCACTATCTGCAGTTAGAGTTGTAATTCCATAAGTAGCATCAGATGGAGATGAATTGTTTGGAGTACAATTAGTACCAGTTGCAGAAACAATATCAAATGAATTTGAAATAACTAAATTATTACTGTGAGATATAGTTTCATTACCAATTTTTACACTAACTGACCCACTCGTTAAAACAAATGAACCACTTTCTACAAATCCAGTTGATTTGGCTGGAAGAGTTGCATTTTCATTTGATAAATTAACAGAAATTCCATCTAATATTTTTATTGGAGTAATTTTTATTTGGTCATGATAATCGATACCAAATGAATCCGATGAAGTGAAAGTATATGTTGTACTTCCAGTTAAAAAATTATAAGTTGAACCCGATAAAAAATAAGTTGCAACACCAGTTGTTGGGTCATCAAACAATAAGTTTAACTTAGGACCTGTACCTGATTGACTACCTGAATTTATAATAATTGGTGAACCTGTTGAACTTAAATTTTTTCTTCTTACATCAAAAAGAATTACTTGACCACTTGGGTTTAGTGATAAATCCGTTGCCTTATAAATGAATTGATTTGCAGTTGATGATGCAAATAAACCGGGTGCATTATCACCATCTTCTAACCTATAAATGGTTTCGTAATCTTCCAACCCATCTGCAGATGCGGTGTAAGTAATAAAACCAACACGAACAATACTTGTAGCAGAAGTATCTAATGAACCACTAAATTCATCAATTTGTACAATAAATCCGGCATCAGTTGATGAATGTAATGCACCAGGATATTCAGTTCCACCCAAAGCCAAATAATCTGCTTCACTTATATAACTACCAGTTATATCAAAGACAGAACGATTGTACGTTACCGGTCCTGCAATGTTTTGTCTTGTTGTAGTAAATCCAATTTGTTGAAATGGTGGATTTGCAATTGAACCAGTAAAAAATCTAAATGCATTTCTATCTGATTGAAGAGTTAAAATTTTTGTAGATGTTGGGAAATCGTTACCACCATTAAATGTAGCCGATGCGTTTACATCAACCGGTATGTAGTTGTTATTTATATCATAAAACTCAAATCTAAAATCAAAAGTTTCAGATGCAAGTTTTCTTGGTATTTCTTGAACTAAAACGAATTCATCAGGTGAAAACGAAGTTTCTTGAGCATTTTTTAAAGATACGTTTGAAATGTACCAATCCGAACCACTAATCTCAAATACTAACTTTGCGTTAGAAGATGAAATTGGGCTTGCAATAATATTTTGAGTAAGTGTTTGACGAGTTTTGTAAATACCCGAACCACTTACCGTTAAAAAAGTTTGTTGATAATCAGAACTTGATAAATATGCTCTTATATATTCTGAACCATCGATTGAACCACTCAAAAGTGTTTTAAATGTTAAAGTATATTCAACATCTTTGGTAATAGAAAATGATTCAGATGTGATTAAATTTTGAACTCCACCAACCGATGTATTATAATCGGTTTTTAGTGATGATTGTAGTACATCTACATTCACCGAAACTGGATGCTGATTTGATGATGTTACCCAATAATTTGTTAAATTATAATCACTAAAATTACCATACGAGATTTCAGTATCGTTTGAAACAGTTATATCTCTCAATAATTCAGTTGATTCTAATTTTGATTCTTGTACAAATTGAAAATCAGTAACTTCATTTCTTGATTTTCTAAAAACTTTTACTCTTGCTACATCACCAACAAAAGTTTTTAGATTTGAAATTTGAATTCGTGCAAACGAACCTGTCAACGCAGATTCTGTTGTTTGTTGTCCCTCTACAAATTCAAATGATGTTGTATATGGAGTTGATGTAAAATTCGTAACAATATTACCAACTGAATATGGAACATCTACTAAAACTTCTTTTGAATTTAAAACTTCTCTGACTGTTGGTGTATAAGAAAGAGCCGGTACATTGATTATATTTTCATCAACTGAACCAGTCCATACCGAACTATCAGTTATTTTCAATTTATACAAAGTTCCAGCAGTCCAAGTAGAAAGATTAGAACCAAGGCTTGGTTGAAGTGCAGTGCCCTCCACAGAACCACTTTGGGTTACGGTAGGGATAGTCTTCGAAAATATCGGTTTTACGAGTTCCGAAATGGAAATCGATGGTCTTCTATAAAAACGAACGATATCCTCGTTAAAGAGGTTTCTGTTGATTTTAAACGTTCTTTCCCACTTAACATTGTAAACACCCTGCCACTCAGGCGGAACATCTCTTAAAGTACCATTAGAATCAATATATTGTTTTAATTCACCAAGGATAGTAATCTTACCAATTCCTATTGGAGTATCGGGATATATGTGTACTGAAACAAGTGTTGATAGACCTTCATAATAATCGGGTGTACCTTTACCTGGTTCATAATAGACTGGGTTGCCATCTACATCTAAAATTTCAATCTTAACTTCGGTTGTTTCCTTTAAAAATTCAGAACCTTCAATTAAAAAACCATTTTTACCCCCACTAAATGTTTCCTTGAATTCGGTAATTCTAAAAAATTCCGAATTAGGATTTGAATCAACTATGAAGGTTGAAAAATTTGAAAGATTTTGAAAAGGGGAAAATGATTTTATTATGGCCATATAATACTCCTATACTTCAAATAAATATTAGATTTTTTAATACTTATTTAAAAACTATATAGAAATATATAGATAGTTATAGAAACCTATGGAAAAACAAAAATATACTACAATTCAGATAAAAAAAGAAACCCATGAACTCTTACAAGAATATTGCAAGGAACATGGGTTTAAATTGAGTGGTTTAATAGAATCTTTAATTAAACAACGAATATCACAGCCTAAACCTCAAAATGTATTAAAAGTTAAAACTTAACTTGTGAGAATCCATTTATCTTTTTAATCTCTACTAAATTATCTACCACATCTCTCATTGAGTCAATATGTGATATAATCATTACGAAATCAAATTGGGTCTTTAAGTAAGTAAATAACATAAATAGAGATTGTAAATTCTCACTATCTAATGTTCCAAACCCTTCATCGATTACTAAGAAATTTGGACGAGGTAAGTTACATACGTTGATTAGAGCAACTCTAATTGCAAGACCTGATATAAATCGTTCCATACCACTACACATCTCCAAACTCCACTTTTGGTCTCCATAAACAAGGTATGCGTTGATATTCTTACCATCCATCTCTAATTGCATTCCAAACTCTACAATCTGTGCAAGAATATTATTTACCTCACCTTCAATCATTGGGAGTGCTTTTTCAATCAATTCATAAGAAACTCCATCTTTACCCAAAGCATTCAAATAATACTCAAAAAGTTTAGATTGTTCTTCCAATTCTTTAACTTCTTTGATTCTACCTTCAATCGTTTCTTTTTGATTTTGAAGTGCAGAAATCTTACCATTTAGTTTTAGAATAGAATTGTTGATTGTTTTAAGTTCATCTTTGGTAGTTGTAAGTTTACTACGAACTTCACTAATTTCATTCCTAATCTCTTTGTTTTTCTTGATTTGTTCCTCATTTTTGTAATACTCATCAATTAGTTGTGTTTGCTGAGTAATTTGAGATTCTAACCTAACTTCTTCGGTTTCTTGGGTTGAAAGGTTGTTATGTAATTGGATTATTTCCCTATCAATCTTATCTTCCTTTTCCTTTGCTTCTAACAAACTATTCCAATCACTTTCATATAATTGGTATTCATTTATCTTTTCTTCAGCAAGTTCATTAACACGAATTGTATTGCCCCACTCTTCTAAAACTTCTGATAATTGTATTTCAACATCTTTTTTAGATTCTAAAATAGTTTCCGAATTCTCCATACAAATATCACAATTTGGGTTATATTTGTGAGAATCTAAGTGAGATTTCTTATCATTTAGAGAAGTGATTTTAATATCTAATTTTTCCAATTCATGTTTAGATTTGTTAAAATCATTTCTACATATCTTTAATAGATTGATTTTTTCTTCTAATTCTTCTTCATCAAAACCATCAATGATTTCCTCCAAAGTTACTTGTAATTCTTCTCGTTGGTTAATTTTTTCTTGAATTGTACTTTTTGCAACCTTTACCTCTTCTAATCTTTTTTCCAGAGTTTTTAAACGATTTTCCAATTCATCAATAGAAACTCCACTATCAGCATTTAATTTTACAATCTTTTCGTTTAACTTGATAATTTCCTTATTATACCCATCTTCTTCATCTTTCAGTGCAGATTGGTTCAATTCTAATAATTTGTATTCACTCTTGTCTGTTTTTAATTGGGTGTCGATGTCTGCTAATTTTGATGTGAAATCATCTGACTTAAATTTTTTGATAAGTGTTGCATTATCTCGATTTTCATCTGATGCAATTGTGTATAATTTATCAAAAATATCTACCCCAATAAATTGAGAAAGGATTTCTTTTCTTTCTGCTTGTGATTTATCAATAAAGAGTGCGTTGTTACCTTGTAAAGATAGAGATGTTAAAACAAAATCTTCAAACTTACCTAAGTATTTTTCAATATTTTTGTTAGTATCCCTACGTTGTTCACCATTAAGTGATTCAGTAACACCACCATCTTCTTTCCAAAAGTTTACGTTTACTGATAGGTTAGTCCCTTTTCTAGTCCACTTTGCGGTTCTTTCAATAAAATAGTTTACACCATCAATTTCAAAATTAAACTTACAATAGAAATTGTCTTTTCTATTATTCAGGATATTTTTAGATGATGTAGTACGAGAAGTTTTATCGAAGATACAAAACGCAAGTGCATCGAATAGGGAAGATTTACCTGATGCGTTTGGTGCAAATACACCCATGATACCTTGTGCTCTATCGAACCTTACCAAGTTATCTTCACCATACGAAAACATATTTGAGAACTCTAATGTTTTAGGAGTCCAAAGAATATTTTCGGGTAAATCATCTGAATTGATTTTTGTATTCAATTCTTTATTTATTTCCGAAATCTTATCTAAATCTTCATCAGTAAGAAGATATTGTCTTTCTAAATAATCTCTAATAAGAGAGTTTTGGAAAGTTTCATCTTTAACATTACCAACAATATTTTTATTTAGTTTTGTATTGGTTTTAAGTTGACCGATTGTATCAGTTCGAGTTACGGTTACCTCATCTACCTTAAACATCTTTTTAAGTTCCGCAATACAAATTTTCATTTGTGTTGCTTCGGTATTTGTAAACCTTAATCTTAGACGAGGTTGTTTTGGTAATTTAGTATCAATTTCATCAAATACCCATTGAGGAATATTTCCATCAACCACATCGATTGTAAGGAAACCATAATCATTGTGAATGTGATGTTCGGTAAAAGTACGAGTTGGAACATCCCACAATAAATAACCATGGTCTTCTAACATCTCACCATGATTTTGTTGAATCATAGAACCTGCGTACGCAACGTGTTCATATCCTTTACCAAACGTTTGACGTTTATGAATATCACCCATCAGTACCATATCAAACCCATCAAACATATCAACGGTAAAAGAATTTGATGATACTACATATCCAATATCAGTTACTGCTTTATTGACCGGTCCATGAAAAAGGCAGATTTTATTATCTCCTTGTACATCTTGTGCCTTTGGCCAGTTCTCTTTTTTATCCAATATGGAATAAACAACAAAAGTAAGATTGTGTACGCTGTAAACACCAGTATCGCGTAAGTAATGGATACGAGGATTATTAAGATTATCAATAATAGGCGTGAGAACATCTAATCTATGCTGGTTATTTAAATTACAATCATGATTACCAGTAATAAGTATAGTTTCTCTCAACTTAGCACATTCAGTTAAGAACCAACTAATTTCTTGTACTAATTCAGGAGACATTTCAGTTTTAGCATGAGCAATATCTCCTGCTAAGTAAATAATAGAATCTTCGATTTTATCATCTTCTACTTGTTTCAAAAACTTTTTGAATACCTCACGATATTCTTTATGTCTTTGTAAATTTCTGATGTGTAAATCTGCTAAGTGGTATATTTTGTTTATGACCATTATTTATAATTGTTACGATTAAATACGAATTTTTGTTTCATTAAGATATCATAGTTTCTCATGATGGCCCCCATATTTTTAATAAAATAGTTGTGTAACTCATCATAAGTCATAGAATGAATTATATTTAGATTTGATATAAATTGATTTATAATATCGGTTCTATTTTCTTGTGGGGTTATATCAAATAAATCCTCTGCTAACCAAAACCCCAATTCTCTAAGATAATTGTTTATGTATCGTGAACCCAAAATCAAAGGAATATTGTGAGATATAAATGGATTCCACGTTTTTTCACTCAAATGTATATGAGTACCATCCATTACCATTGTTTCACAAATACAACTAACATAGGAATTAAGACATATTGGAAATGGTGGAAATTCAACATTTACTGCTCCATCCAAACTTCTTTCGTATGGAACATCTAATACAATAGGTATTGTATTATCTCTGAATTCAATTAACTTATCAGATAATTCATCTTCTGAATATGCTTTGTTAAATCCACTATAACCAACATATCCATCGGTGTTCATACCAACATTATAAATGTGTTTTAATGAAATCAATCTTTCAATTTTATCAACCCCTACTATAAAATTAAATTTCTTTTGTCTAAGGTTGTAAAGAAATGGATTTAATAATTCTGCTAAATTATTAGTCCATGTATGATAGGGAGTTCTATATCTGAAATAGTTAAAATTATGTCTACAATTTAAAACATCAAATCTATTTGAAAAATAAGTGTAATTTGAATTATCAGAATAATCATAATGATTATCATCATCTAATACAAAAAATTTACAATTATATTTTTTAGAATATAAATTTACATTTTGTATAAATTCAGGATGATGACCCAAATTTGAAAAATATCTTTTATCAACAAACACACAATCGTTTGGTTGAACGTTTAATTCGGTTAAATACTTATCCAAATGAATAGTAAAATCTTCCTGATTTAAATCGCGTTCGATATTAAAATCATCATAACCTTTTAAAATATTTACCTCTTCGGTAAAATGTATAAGTTTGTACCAAGGAGGCCAAGAACCTCTTCGTATATGATGGGGTATTATATGAATCATAAATTAAATAACTTTTGCTTTATCACATCACTAAAATCGGTTTCCTTGGATTGTTTTAAAATTTCATTTACTTTTGAAAAACCCATTTCACTTGCATCTTTATCTGATGGGATTACATTTCTAACTTTTATACCTTGATTTCCCAATTGAATTACATATCGTAAGGCCTCTTCCTGAGCATCTTTATCTAACAAAATATTGATTGAATTAACGCCTTTATGATATATATTTTCCATTAACTTTTTTGGAATAAATTTTCCAAGAATTGGAATAACATTTCTTTTTACTGCAATTGCATCAAATACTCCTTCAACAATTGTTATAGGTTCATTCCAATTTATTTGATTTTCAAACATAATCACATTCTTTGAAACCGGTGGGTTTTTGTATTTATATGGTTCATCATCAAATACTGAACGTGCTATAAAATAATTTAATTTATTATCGGAATCATAGGATGGTATAATGATACGACCAGAATATAATCCTGAATCACAATAACCAATATTATATTTTACGATATCTTCATGAGTAATACCACGAGTATTTGCATAATGTATTACTTTTTTATAAGTAGGATTTATACCCTTTGGTGACAATAGTAACGATGTAAATTCTTTTGGTAATCGTAATTCAACTTTTTCCTCATCAGAATCCTTTGAATATACCACATAATCATCACCATAGATTTCATAAAGTTTTTGTAATTGTTTAGAATCTACATGAAGCTTTCTTAGTAGGGATGCAATTCGTTTACCTTTTGCATCACATACCCAACAATGCCATTGCTGAGTTTCTAAATTAACTTGAAGTTTCTTTTTGTGATGATGACAAAAAGGACAATGATGTGCTTGTTCATCTCCTTTTAAAGATGAGCCAACACCAAGAGTATTATCTAAAATACCAATTACTATAACCTTATCTCTTTGAGATAGCATATTTATACACTTTTGTCTACACAAATATACGAAATATTTTCCAAAATACCAAATATTTTAGTGAAAAAAATCAAAAATTTTCCACTATAAAAGGTCTTTTCTAAAAAATTTTCCAAGGAGATTATCATTGAGGGCCGATTCATCACCCAACACATTATGGGCAAATTGTTCTTGTAATTCGTAATAAGTAAGAGATTTGGTATTAGAACAAAATCTAAGTATTCTAAGTTCTAATTGGTCATTGTTTTTATCTTTAAACCAATCCTGAACTATTTTATTGGATGAACGATATTCTTTCCAATCTGATTCTTTGGTTATCATCTCATAATGTTTTAACCTTTTATCAGTTATTTGTGCTATTTCTTTTTTACCAAACTTTCTTTTTCGGGTTGTGTATATATTTTTCTTACCAATATAATATTGGCCAGTTTTACCATTTGTTATTTTATAAATAAACCCAATTGTGTTTTTAGGCATATCACCTACTTCTGTAACATAACTTCCATTATATATCCAACTCATAGTTAAAAAGTGTGAAATCATTTTTGTATTTAGTTTTTACCCAATCTTTTATCCATTGTTGATTGTAATATTGTTTATACAATTGATGGGTATTTAAATTTGGGTGTCTTTCCCAATATTGGTTTCTATTTAAATGTGGAATTCTATCTATACTGATGCCAATTCTTTTTGCAATATAATTTAAATCTTGATTAAAATTTTCGTATTTTCCCACAAACGAAACTCGTTTAGTTTCAGTTTGACCGTGTTGTAAATAATATTCTTGTGAAAAATATAAATAATCAAGTGGGTCAATATTTTCTACAAACGATGAAAATAATTCGTGCAATCCTTCTCGTTTTTTATGTTCATACCACGATGCCAAACGAGTAAATGGATTTCTTACAAATGAAAAAATAAAATAGTTATCAACGTTAGTAAGTTGATTTATTGGGCCATGAGTAGTAACTTGTTCAGTATTTGGTATTTTTAATAATACATCTGATACTGAATTTCCACCGGTCTTAGGTATATGAATAAAGGCCCACTTTTGTAGGTGATTTACAAGTAACCCCACTTAAAAAAGTTTATTTATTTTTTAACTGAATCTGAATATTTTTTTATATTTAGTACACCACCACGAGCTTTTGCTAATTTTTCTTCTCCTATTGATAATTTCTTTTTATCAAAATCACCTGCAGAGATTGGTGTTCTATCCTTTTTAGGACCAGGAACTTTTGCAGCTTCAGATTTTTTGTATAATTCTTCGATAGATGCCATGATTATTCTTCGATTTTTTTGTAGATTCTAGTACCACCTAAATCAGTTACTTCACCTGATTCTAATTGTCTTTTAAATTCATCAATTAAATCCGGTCCAAACTGAAATACGTTAAATTCAACCGATTCAATCATTGCATCTAACTCTTCTTGTGAAACTGATGCAATTACTTCTTCGCCTAAGTGATTTAAAATTTGATAAGCCATTTCTTTTTCCTATTTTATGTTAATTAAACTCATAACTTTTATATAAATATCATTAAGTATCAAAACGAATTAAAAAGTTCAAGTCATAATCAGGTAAATTCTTAATTGGTTTTGGTAATTTAGCAACCGCAATCATATCACCATTATCATCGTATAATCCAATAGTAGTTATGTATGGTGCAAGATATGAACCGGTAGGGTCTACTGATGATGAATTGTAATAATCATCCCACGAACCACTTATACTTGTATCGTATGAACCAGAAAACCATTGTTTTTGCTTAATATCCTTTACTTCTTTAATTTTAATTGTTTTAGCAGGTGATACATTAGTAATTGGTGTTGTTGTAAAATCATAAGAACCACTTAATATTACATCAACTGCAGTTGGGTTTTGTGAATAATTAAACTCACCTGCTTTTACTGAAATCAACACTTCGGTTTCATATATCGTTTGGGTAGAACGATATTCTAACTGATATGTTTCCAATGAGGTATCACTACCAGAATTGAACACAATAAGTCCATCGGAGTAAAAAACATTTCCATAGGCAAGACTGGATAATCCTATGTTTTCGAAATCTAATTCGTATGTAAATTTAATTATACCAGTTTCGAAATCAATTGAGATTACATAATAAGTTTCACCTATACCATCATCTAACAAGACAATAGCACCTGGTGTTGGTGATGAATCTAAATCAAATGAAATTACATCAATATTATATAATATTGAATTTTGTTCAATTGTAAGTATTCCAGTTTCTATATCTAATGCTGTGAAATTATAAGTTGGTACTGGATTTATTATTTTTCCAAATCCATCATCTATATATTCGTTTCCACTATCATCGGTTAGTTTGACTGATTTCTTTTTTATTTGTTCACCTAACTTATTTCTATCAATATCAATTACATAAATTGTATCACCTAATTGTCTCTCACTTGCAATTTCTGCAGGATTTCGAACTGAACCAAATATATTTATTACATTACCATCAGTTTGTGAGTAATATTTTGATTTGATTGATTGATATAGTGATTGACTTACTTCGGATAAGGATGCAGTACTAGCAAGAGATGTAGGATACCCACCCTCATCTACGTTCCAAAGTTTGTAAACTTGGAATTTTCTTTTAGTAATACTTGATTTTGGTATTGATTTTAACATAATACATTCTCACTCTATATAAATATATCGAAATAAAAAACCCCACCGAAGTGGGGTTATGTTGAAGTATTATTTGAATTAGAAATCAAGTTTTACTTTGATTAGTACTTCTTTATCAAATGATTTTGGAATTGGTTGTGAAGTTTTTGCAACTGCAATCATTTCATTAGCATCGTTATACAAACCAACTGTCGTAATGAATGTTTTAGGGTCTCTTTCAAAAGTTGATTCTGCGAAAGTACCATCTGAACCACTTGTGAACGTTGGGTTGTTTGAGAAGTTAAATTCTCTATTTGTTGCTCTTACGAAGTAATGAGA
>JACCDO010102976.1_pt1 | contig 11061 bp, 10 predicted proteins | sample 7446101 | NCBI WGS metagenome assembly JACCDO01 (sample SAMN15323440, study PRJNA562643) | freshwater metagenome | isolation source: river surface water | place: USA:Blue River Watershed | collected 2017-08-16
AATAATAATAAACAAGGATTTGTTCCAAATTATTATGTTCCTCCAATATATAATTATCATCCCAATAGTCTGTATCCAAGTTATAATCCAAATTATAATCCAAATTTTAATCCAAATTATAATAATTTTATTCCAAATCCTAACGCCAATCCATATGTTCCTATATTTAATATTTCACAATATCCGCCTTATAACCCAATGATTACTAATTTTCCTCATAATCCCCAAAATCATATTTCACAAGGTTTTTTTAAAAACAAGTCAAATAATTCAAACAATTTAAATAATAATCAAAATATTACTACATCAAATGGTGTAAACACTCAACACCAGCTTGTAAAAAAAGATGTAGGTATATCACAGTTTTTAAAAGAATATGTAAACAAAAAAATAGATGAAAAAATAAATCCAAAAGAATTCAAATGGATAGAATTAGAAATAAAAAGTCTTGATGATTTAATTGAGTTATCAAAAGATTATGGTATAAAATATTCAAAAGATTATGAATATCAACTTGATCTAGGATTACTATCTACTATGGTAGAAGAACTTGAATCATTAAATAAAATGATTGGATTAAAATCTGTTAAAAATCAAATAGTAGATTTAATACTATTTTATGCCCTTAGACTAGATAATAAAAATTATGATCTATTACATACAGTAATTGAGGGAGAACCTGGTACTGGTAAAACAGAACTAGCTGAAAAACTTGCTAAAATTTATTTAAAAATGGGTATTCTTAAAAAGAATGTTTTTAAAAAAGTAAGACGTTCAGATTTAATTGCTGGATATTTAGGTCAAACTGCTATTAAAACCGAAAAAGTATTAGAAGAATGTAAGGGAGGTGTATTATTTATTGATGAGGCATATTCATTAGGTAATGCTGAAGGTAAAGATGGACGTGATTCATTTTCTAAGGAATGTATTGATATGATTAATCAATGGTTAACAGAAAATAAATCAGATTTTGTATGTATCATAGCAGGATACAAAGATGATTTAACAAAATCATTTTTTAGTTATAATTCAGGATTAGAAAGAAGATTTCCAATTAGATTTGGTATTGAAACATATTCTGATGAAGAATTAGCTAAAATATTTACAAAAAAAGTAAAAGAATGTGAATGGAATATAGATTGTCAAAATCTTCCAATAATAATTAAAGCAAATAGAAGATACTTTAAATTTAATGGAGGAGATATGGAGGTATTATTTACTAAATGTAAAGTCTCTCATAGTAAAAATCTACTAAAAGAAAAAGATAAAAAGAAAAAAGTATTAACGGAAACTGATATAATTGAAGGAATAAAAATATTTTTAGAAAATCCTGAAATTAAAAAGAGAGGAGAAGATTCTTTAAGTAAATATTTGGTATCAACAATGTACTGTTAAAATATAATTTTTTTATATAATTCAAGTTATTATTATATACTAACTTCTTTTATAATTTCATCAAATTGTTGAAACATTTTATCTTTTTGGATTGCCATACTAACAAGATGTTCATCAGCAGTTTCATAAGGTATTTTATAACCGAAGACGCTAATCCAACGAATAATTGTAACATTACGATCTTTTTCAGGTAATGCTATATGAGAATCATATCTAATAGCTCTACCAATTATTTGAGATATTTTACTTTCATTCCAGTGTGGTTCCATAATATGAATAAAGCGGGTATTTTTCAAGTCTAAACTTTCTGAACCGGCAGAAGTAATCAACAATACATCAATTTCCATATTATTATATTGATCAATAATTTTATTACGTTTTTCTTCAGTTTGTTCTCCGTAATATATAGCATATGAAATCTTGTCTTTAACCAAATGAACAGATAGAGGTAATACCCCATTATCTATAAAATTAGAATACACAACACAAGGTTTAGGATGTGATTTAATATATTTGAATAATTCTAATATTTTTGGAGAATTAGGTGAATTATCAACAGTATTAGAAAGTTGTCTTGTTACAGTTAAAAAATTATTGACTTTTCTTTTATCAAGAACAGTATAGTCTATATGTTGAATATTATCTAGAGAAAGTATTTTTTTCAAATAATGTCTGTATTCAGAAATTTGAGCATTAGACATATCAACTTTAATATATTCATTAACAAATGTAGGATAATGTAATTTATCTATTGGTTTTTTATAATAACTTATTGTACCTTTAATTCTATCTTTTAATGTATCAACATTAGTTGGTAGTTCATATGTTTCGTCATAATAAAAAAATTTAAATTCCTTATTTGTTTCAGGAAGAACTTCATCCTTTTTTATTGTATTAACTAATGCACTCAAGTCTGTCAAACTATTATAAAAAATAGTACCAGTAAGTAAAACAAGTTTTTTTGCCATCATTAATTCAGAAATTAACATTACTTGTAATTTTGTTCCAGAACGTAAATGATGTGCTTCATCGACAATTACTGAATTTTTATCAAAAGTCAATTGTTTATTAATGATTGCACTAATTGCGCCTTGATAAGTTATAATCTGTATTCTTTTTGGATCTAGACCTAATTTTTTAATATCATCTTGAAAGTTTTTTCTAGAAGCTTTTGTTGAAATAATAATAATATTGTAGGGAAATTGATACATCATAGCTAAACTTGTAATTGTTTTTCCTGAACCCATTGAATGATATAAAACAAGACCAAAATGATCTTTTATATAATTTACACAATTCATTTGATAATCAAATAATTCTATTTTCATATACTTTAATTAAATTTATACTATAAAAAATTTAATGATAAAAAAGTTATTTAACAACATTGTGTAGGACAAGCTTCCTTAAAACAAGGAACTGTACAATAAGGTGTTTGTGAATAAAATTTGACATCATAATATTGACCACAATCCAAATTATAAAAGAAATTTCCGGCAATATTTGTACACGTGCCTTTAGGATAATAAGGTTGTTGTGTTTCAGGATTTGGATCAGGCCAATAATTTTCAGGATAACATGAAACAGTAGGTTGATTTGTATCACAAACTAAAGGAATACATATACTATTATTATAATTACATGATTTTGTTGTTCCAGGAATAACATTATAATAAAAATATAAATTGATAACATCACAGCATTTACATACTTTGATTTTAGCTAATTTTGCACCAAAAGAATGTAATTTTGAACATTTAGTTACTGATATCATAAAATCCTTATTAACAAGATCAATAATATTGGCTTTTAGATATTCCCATGATTCTTCCGCACCAGTTGATATGTTTAAAGTAGAAGAAATGAAATCATTTTTAGTTAATTTAAAAAGAGCAAGTTTATATTTGTAGCATCCTGATTTGTAAGTTTTTATAGTTACTTTAGATTTACTAAAAATAAACCCAGTGGTATTAATACAAGTTGTCATTATATAATATATTATTATTATATATTATTTTCTTTTTGGTGTATAATTGATATATTTTTTAATTATTGAAAACCATAGGTCTTGATGTGTCTATTGGTTTTTGTATAGGAGGATTTTGTATTTGATTTGTAAAAAGACCATTACTTAAAAAAAAATTATTTTTAATTATTTCTTTTTCGTTTTCAAATAAAAATTTATATTTACTTTTTTCATTAATTTTAATTATTTTATTAACATTTTCATAAACAATATTAAATTGATTATTTTGGGCTCTCATTAGAATATACATACAAATTAACATTCCATTATCTAAACCAGTTTCATCTAAAATAATAATTTTACTTTGAAAATTAGTTTCTAACCATTTATACATTGTATCATATAACTCTAATCTATTTTTTACTAAAAGATTTTCATCATTTAGATTTATAAAATTAGGACTGTTATACAAATTATTATATTTTGAACAACAATTAATAATATAACCAAAGTTTGATAAATTTAAGATGTTTAACTCATTTATTCCACATATGTAAATATTTGAAAATATACAAAACATTTTATATATAATATTTGAAAAATATTTTTTTATTTTTAACTTATATAATTTATTTTTTGTTTACTTGTATATTTTTTGTTAAATAAAAATAATTTAACTATAAAACACAATATATTATTAATAGAATAATAAAATGATATCAAAAGAAATTGTACCAATAATGATGAATAAAATAAATAAAATAGTTAATGATGAACTCGAAGTCGTTTTTAATGATATAGATAAACTAAAGGTAGAACTTAAAAACGAAAAAGACAAAAATTCAGAACTTAATTATATGGTTTCTATATTAAAAGAAAAAAATACTGAATTAGGGGAAAAATTAAAAAACAAATCAAACAGTTCAATTTGGGAATCTGCACAAATACAATTACAAGAAAAAGATAAACAAATAGAACAAATTAAAAAAGAACTTGAATTTTATAAAAGACATTATGATATGAAAAATCCTGAAATAGTTTCAGAAGAAAAAACTCAAGTCACAAAAACAACTAAAAATAATACTATCCTAAAAAATGAAGAAGTTAATGAAATAATTAAAGAAAATGTTCAAGACGAAATATCCGAAACTAAAGAAGAAAAACCAAAAAAGAAAAAGAAATCTAAATCAAAAAAGAAGGTAGAAACTGAAGAAATTGATAATTTAGATGATTTAGAAAGAGAATTAATGAATTAATTAATTAAAGTACTTATTTTTTAATTTTATCCATAAGTTTTTTATACATCTTATGTTCTTTTTTATCAGCAAGATTTTTAATTTTGCTAATTGAGGTATCAGATTCATTATCTGAATTATAAGTAGAGACATCACTTTCTTCTGTTTCTTCTACTGCTTCAGTAGAACCAATAGGTTTATTATGGTCGATCAGTTTTATATTAGGATAAAGATCTTTAAGAAATGGGAATGTTACAGATAAAAAATTTATAATTATTTCGATAACTTTAAATATTAATTTATTTACAAATTTATTAAAACCAAAATAAATAGCGAATACCATGATTACTGAAGCAAATGAACCAAAAAAATTAAAATTAAGTATAAACATTGATATTACATTTTTAGCTAATCTTCTAGCATTAGCTTTCGTTAATTCATTTTGTAAAATTAAAACAGATAATACTATTGAATCAATTAAAATAAAATTATAAAATAAATTAATAAATTGATTAGAATAGTACAATGATAAAATAAACATGACAGTAAGTATAAAAGTTGAGTTTGATTTTATAGTTTTAATAACTGGTAATAACCAAGACAAACTTTTATTTTTGGTTTTTATATATTTTGATATTTCATCTAAATTTTTATTAATATATTTTTCTGAATTATTAGAAAATTCTGTTAATGATTTTAATTCAGTATCTATCATATATAATATTGTTCTAGATAAAAAATCATAATAAAATTATCTAAACTTATACTAATAATTTTAATTATATAAATAATAAATGCCAGAAGGTCCTGAAATTTTATACTTTGCTACTCTTTTTAAAAAAAAATTAGTTGATACTATAATTAGTGATATCAAGTCATATACTGATAAACCTGCAATAATACCTAAAGATTATATTGGTAAAGTTTTATCTATAGATTGTAAGGGTAAGTTATTGTGGTTTGAACTTAGTGGTAAATCACAAAATTATTATTTACATATTCATTATGGAATTACAGGATGGTTAACATTTGATAAACCAGAAAAAAATATTAAATTTAAATTCATTATTAAAAAAAAAGATAAAGATATTAATATGTATATGGAAGATAGAAGAAGATTTAGTAAAGTACAATTTTATACTAAAGAAAAACATGATAAAATTATTGAAGAATTAGGGATAGATATTTTTACAACAAGCTTTACTGAAGAAAAGTTTAAAGAAGAAGTTAAAAACAAGAATATGGTTTTAGCTGCATTTCTTTTAAATCAAAGTATATTTTGTGGAATTGGTAATTATATTAAAAATGAAGCTATGTATTTAACTACACTAAGAGTTAAAATTAAAACATCTGACTTATCAAATGAACAAATATCTAAACTTTACCATAATATTTTATTTGTATCATATTCTACTTTAATAGAAATGTTAAGAAGTTCAAAAGCAGAAAAATATCTTGAAAAATCTAAAAGAATAAATGAACCAGCAAAACTAGAAATACCATATGAATATAAAATTTACTCAAGAGAAGAAACATCAGACGGCAAAAAAGTTTTTAAAATAAAAGTAGCAGGTAGAGATAGTTATTGTATTAAAGAACTATGTAATTAAAATATTTTTTATCAACCATTCCAAATATATTTTATAAATATATTTTATATGACTTTTAATTTATTTCACAACGTTGGTAAAACCATTAAAATTAAATTTTTAACACTAAATGATACTTATCAAACAAATTATTTTGGAAGATGGGCTCAAAAGGCTGATGAAATTATACAAAATGAAACCGATCCTAAAACAATATTTGTTAAAGTTTTTGGAGGAGATTATTTATTTCCAAGTAAATATAGCTTAATTTTAGATGGTCATGATATGGTATTAGCTGGTAATGCTAGTAAATTTGATGTTATGGGTATAGGTAACCATGAATTTGATGACGGTCAAGCTACTTTGTCTGAATTAGCTTTAATGACAGATACTCCTTTAATTTGTTCAAACTTAAGTTTAGATGTTTTATCAAATCTCAATATGAAGGTTAATACTAGTTTTGTTAAAAATGGTATTAAATTTGGAGCTGTTGGATATCTTATTCAAGAAACACCTCAGCTTAGTGTTGGTGCTAGAGATCTTAAATTCGAAAATATTGATTATGTATTTGATACCCAAAAAGATTTCTTATTGTCATCTGATATTAAAATTTTAGTTTTCCATGATGATGTTGAAAAAATTATTGCTTATCTCGATCTTAATCCTGAAAGAAAAAAATTAGTTGATGTTATTGTTACTGGTCATCAACATGTTGTTTTTACAGCTTATGTTGATAGAGGAGATTATAAAATTCCTATTGTACAAATGGGACAAGATGCTTTTGGTCTTGGTTATGTTGAACTTGAATATAATGTATGCTTCAATCGTCTTACTAATTCTTTTGTTGAAGTACAAGTTATTCCTCCTACCTATCCAGAAACTCCTGAAATTGATTTATTAACAAAGTGGGTTGATGAAGTATCTGCTCCCTTTTTCAAACAAACTATCGGTGTTGTTAAGGATTATCCTTTAGATGGTTTAAGAGCTACAGTTAGAAACCAAGAAGCTAATTTAGGTGATTTAGTTGTCGATGCTTTCTTATTTACTGGTAATAATACACCTTTAGATTGTCCTAGAGAAAATATATTTGCTATTACAAATAGTGGTGGTATTAGAAATAATTCAGTTTTACCTATTGATTTCCAAATTACTGGAGAAACTGTTTATACTATTCTCCCTTTCCAAAATGATCTTGTCGCTTTAGAAATAATTGGTAGAACTAATGTTAATAATTTAATTAACTATTTAGCAACTACTTCATTTAGTAAAAAAGGTTCAGGTGGTTGGTTACAAATTTCTAAAAATTTAGTATTTAACTACCAAACTAATACTTATGAATTAGTTGGAGGTACTCAAGGTGAAACTGATAAGTTTTATTTAATTGTATATGACTTTTTATCTATTGGTGGTGATGGATATACTGAATTACAAAAACTTAGAAAACTTGAAATTGATTTTCCTTCTCAAAATTCTTTAATCGAATATATTTTATCTCTTGGTGGAACTGTTTCTTATACTAATGTGTATACAAGAATTATCCTTCCTTAAACTAAAAATTGAAATAAAACTTTATATAAGTCTTTTTTTATATATTAAATCCATGTAAAATGATTGTACATGAATTATTAATTGATTATATTTCACAATTTAAAACTCCTACCAATATAGATGGTAAAGAGTGTCTTATCTGTATGGAACCTTTTGATATAGAAAATGGTAAAAGGTTTATTAGTTTACCATGTGACTGTTCAAGTTCTACATATCATCTAGATTGTATTGTTGAATGGGTAACTTCTGGTAATAACAAAAACTTATGTCCTCATTGTAAAAAAACTTTTGAAATACCAGAATTTACCCAGTCTAAAATTAATAATGAAACTGCTGAATTTGTTGATTTAGCTGATTTAAGAAATAGATTAGAACAAAATCAAATTAATAGAAGGACTAGTTCTAGAGTAATTACAAGAACAACTAATGTGTCAGGAAGAATTATTAGAAATCAAAGAATATTTAGAAGAAATAGAACTGTGATCAGAATACCTACAATTCCAATTCACCCTGAACATTATGAAGACAATAACCAAATAATTTCAATAGAATTAACTGATGAAATTGAACCTGTTGTTGAAATTGAAAATACAAATCAAACTGTATCTAATACTGGGGTAGAAAGTAATACACAAAATATTACACAAACAACACTAACTGAAAATCAAATTGTTGAAAGGATTAATCAACAAAAAAATAAGATAAGATCAGAATATACCATTATTAAATTTATAATTCATATGGTATTAAATATTATCACTAATATAATAAATATTGCATATATTTGTAATATAAAAACTACTTTAGGATTAAAAGTTCTAGCGTTTATGTTTTTTTTGAAATTATTTAGTAACTTTGTCTTTGTACTAAATTCTAATTATAATTTGGATTCTATAAATATGAAAATATTTTTAAGTTTCGTAAGTCAACTAATTTTAATTATGACTACAACAATGGTTAATAAAAATGTATATGATAATTCATTTATATTATTTTCACAAATTGGATTTATAGTAATTGATCTGATTATTAGTGTTATTATAAGTTATTATTTATCAGTGAAAATTGAAAACGTTATATATGATCTACATATTATTCAACAATAAAATCTAATTTTTATATTATAAAAAATTGAATATTTTGTATATCTAAATACTGTTACAATATATCTAAATAAATATAAAATGAACAGTCTTTTTGAGAATAACATAAAATTACAGTATTTCCCTAAAAGTGGGAATATTGTAAGCCCATTTTTGATAGATAAAAGCATCTTTATAGAAAACATCATGCTTAGAGATGAATATATTAGATCAAGTCCAGATTATTTAACCAAAACTAGTGGAGGAATTTGGTTTACTGTGGTCATAGATAAAGAAATTTTTTTTGAGTTTAATAGAAATGATATGCTCAGAGATTACCTAAAAATCCTTAATACAATAGAATGTATAGATCAGGAAATCATTTTACCTGAACACATTAGAATACTAGTAATTCATTCTGGAGATAAAAATATGATTAATTATTGTGATGAGCAAACAAAAGAAAAATATCATGAACAATTTAAGGCTTACGTCGACTATAAATAATAAATAGATTTGAGTTAATTTTTTTATCAATCATATATATTATAAATGAAAAATCATAGTATAGAAACTATACTTGAAAAAGCTAAATATGAATATGATAATCATATACATAAACTTTTGGGTTTTTATGATTTAGATAATAATGTATATATTACAATAACTAGTTTTATAATAGAACCTAAAGAAAAAGAAACCGATAATATAATTTATTTTATTGATGATAAAAATAATTTAATTGAAAACAATAATTTTAATCAAATAAGTTTTAGTGTAATCTTATATATTTATTCTAATATCCCTGATCCAAGAATAAATTTTAAATCTATAGAAAAAGAATATTTTATTAAAAATACTAATAATTGTAAAATAGGAATTAGATATAATACTTTACCTTATTCATATGAAGAAAGTAGTTTAATACCACAAAAAGGTGGTAGAATAGTATTTGGTAACTGTGATCTAAATACACCTATAACAATTAATTTTATAAGAATATACAGTGAACCAATAATTAGTTATATTGAGGAATTTATAATTGACGCTGTTAAAGAATATGCAATTACAGTAAGAACACGTATAGGAACAGATGTTAATACTACAACCGCAAGTATATTACAGGGTTATGATTCAAGTAATCCAGGTAATCCTATTACTTTTATTTATAATAGTCCTGGAGTAGATTGTGATAATTATATTCATAGAAAATTTTTAGACTTAAGAAGATCTTTAATTGGAAGAGCTATGGATCCATTTAATAATAAAATTATAGATTTATGTGGAAGACCAATTAATTATATTTTATCTTCTGATTATAAAATAGAAGTTATAGATGAACATATTATTAATCATGCTTTTGCACATAATGGTTTTGATAATATAGGTAATTTAACAGCTCTAAAAAATTTTTTTACAGGAACTAATAATTTTCTAAAAAGCCAGTTTATTCATGGATATTTACATATATTAGACTCTATAAATATATATAGAAATGGTGAACCTATATATAATATTGATTATAATCTACTTTTAACATCAAGAAGAATTATTTTAAATTCAAGAACTGTAACTCCAATTCAAATATTATGTTTTGAACGTGTTTTATCAAGAAATCAATTAAATTTTTTGGCAAGGAATGCTGGTAATAATAATTTTTTACTAGATCGAACTACTAGAAGTTACTTAATTAGTAATGCAGCTAAACCTGAAAAAGAAAGACAGTATTATAATAATAGACACACTTCTGAACTATCCCAAATCAAAGTTTTGAAACAATCTGATATACTAGCTACAAATATAATAGAGACAGATGAACCACCTGAACCATATTATTTATTAGAACCTATTCAAGGAAAAAAAAGAAGTATTTGTAAAAGAATAATTAAAAGATTTATTGACGAAATTGAACCTGAAGCAAATGGAAATATATCTATTAATCAAGTTAAATTAAATAATTTAATTGAAAAAGTTTATAAAGTAATGGGTTTACTACCTGGTACAAGAGATTACACTATGCAAGATTTAATAGATTGTATTAGATTATTACAATATAAAAATTAAGTTAAAAAAGTTGATTTTTTATTTAAATAATTTAAGGATATATATACTATACTTATATTATAATGAGCACTAAAGGAAAATACGCAATTGGTATCGATCTCGGAACTACTTATTCATGTGTAGGCATTTACCGTGATGGTAATGTAGAAATTATTGCTAACGATCAAGGCAATAGAACTACT
>JACCDO010951277.1_pt1 | contig 11061 bp, 3 predicted proteins | sample 7446101 | NCBI WGS metagenome assembly JACCDO01 (sample SAMN15323440, study PRJNA562643) | freshwater metagenome | isolation source: river surface water | place: USA:Blue River Watershed | collected 2017-08-16
CGAACGGTATCTTAAATGTAAGCGCAAAGGATAAGGGTACAGGTAAAGAACAAAAAATTAGAATCGAAGCGGGTAGTGGTTTAAGCAAGGAAGAAATTGAAAAAATGAAAGCCGAAGCTAAAGCCAACGAAGCATCTGATAAATTAGAGAAAGAAAGAGTAGAGAAATTGAACCAAGCAGATAGCATGATTTTCCAAACGGAGAAACAATTGAAAGAGTTTGGTGATAAGATCCCTGCAGACAAGAAAGTTCCGATTGAAACAGCTTTGGCTAGCTTGAAAGAAGCTCATCAGTCTCAGGACACTGCAAAAGTGGACGCTGCTTTAGAAGCAATGAACACAGCATGGACTGCTGCAAGTGAAGATATCTACAAAGCACAACAAGCTGGTGCTGCAGAAGGTGCTGCTCCAGGAGCTGATGCAGGTCAAAATGGTGCTGCTTCAAACGACACTGTTGAAGACGCACAGTTTGAAGAAGTGAAGTAATTAGAGCAAATAATAATAGGTTATTTAGTGAAAGCCTCTCGGAAACGAGGGGCTTTTTTTATTTCATATAGTGAATTATGGAGTATTTAATATTGATTATTAAGGTTTTATATGATTTAACGTGTATCATATTTTTAATTTTTTAATATAGTACAAATTCGAAGAATAAAATCTATGATTTTTATTATTAATACAATATCTTCGAAGACTAACTCCATTTTAAATTTAATCATAGATTAAACTATAATCTTGTAAATACTTTATAATAAATTGAATTACATTATGTTAAAAATTAAAAAAAATTTATATCTAAGATCTATTTATATTTTTTTTATACTTAGTAGTTTCTTTGTCAATAAGTTATCCGCTGCTACTATTAATTTCAGCCAATTGTATAAAGCATCCACTAATACAGCAAATGGTTCTGGTGGTCTGTACACTGTTGAGAATAATACATATATCGCAATAAATAGGATTATTGGTACAAATTTCAAATTTACTTCTGCAAATCCAGCTGATGTTTCTTTCAGTGGAAACAACATTTTGGGTACCTTAAGTTATAATAACTCTTCAGGTGTTTTAGTTAGTATTTCTGGAATTATATCAAGACCTGATAAGACAGGAAGTACTCCTAGAGCTGTAAATTTCGTAGTAACAACTGATTCAAGAGTATCCGGAGAAGCTTATGCTTTAATTATAGCAGGTTTTGAAAGTGTATATGTGAATGGGAATAATTTTACAACATCTTCTGATCCAATTGACAGAGTTCTTAATGATATTTTAAATAGTCCTAATATTTCTCAAACAGGAACATTAACAGCAATGACTGCTTGTGCTGGTTCGAATTCAAGTGAACAAACATTTACTGTTTCAGGTACAAATTTATCTGCAAATTTGGTTGTGACTGCTCCAACTGGTTATGAAGTTTCTAAAACTTCAGGCTCAGGTTTTGCAAGTTCTATTTCTTATGCACCTTCTTCTGGAACAGTAGCAAGCTCCACAGTATATGTTAGACTTAAAAATAATGCCACAAATGGTGCTTCGGGTGATATTACAATAACATCAACTAGTGCTGCAACTAAATATGTTTCTACAGGAACTGCTGTGGTTAGTTCTTCTCCAACCATTACTTTAGGTTCAATTGGAGTAGTTACGACTACTGCTACTAGTTTTGAGATTCCTTATACTTCTACAACAGGAACACCTAATCAATACTCTATTACTGCTGTATCAAATGCATTACCAGGTTTTAGCAATGTGACAAACGCAACTTTGCAAAGTAGTCCTATTTCAGTTGTTATTCCAGCTAGTAGTGGGGGTACATATAATTTTGATCTTACAATTAAAAATAGTTCAAATGCTTGTCCTAGATCATATTCAATTTCATTAACTGTTTCAAATATTAATCCAGGTGTTGTTGGTTCCGATCAATCAATTTGCGAAGGTTCAAGTGTAGCAACATTAACTTCAAGTTCTGCATCAAGTGGAGGTGTTGGTTCTATTACTTATGAATGGTATCAATCAACTACTTCAAGTACTTCTGGATTCCTTGCAATACCTACAACAAATAGTTTAACATATACTCCTGGAACTTTAACTCAAACGACTTATTTTTATAGAAAGGTAACTGACGCAAGCTCTAATACTTCTAATACAAATGTAGTTACAGTAGAAGTAAGTCCAGCAAGTGTTGGAGGTACTATTGCTGGTTCAGCGACAGTTTGTTCAGGTACAAATTCAACTGTATTTACATTGAGTGATAATACAGGTGATGTTACAAAATGGCAAAGTTCAACCAGTGCAGATTTCTCATCAGCACTTGATATTACAAATACAACGACAAGTTTAACAGCTTCTAATTTAACTACAACTACTTATTATAGAGCTGTTGTAAAAAGTGGCTCATGTTCTGCTGCAAATAGTGGAACAGCAACTATAACAGTTGATCCTGCAAGTGTTGGAGGTACGATTGCTGGATCTGTAGCAGTTTGTTCAGGTACAAATTCAACTACATTAACATTGAGTGGAAATACTGGAAGTGTTACAAAATGGCAAAGTTCAACCAGTGCAGATTTCTCATCAGCACTTGATATTACAAATACAACGACAAGTTTAACAGTTTCTAATTTAACTGCAACTACTTATTATAGAGCTGTTGTAAAAAGTGGCTCATGTTCTTCTGCAAATAGTGGAACAGCAACTATAACAGTTGATCCTGCAAGTGTTGGAGGAACTATTGCTGGATCTGTAGCAGTTTGTTCTGGTACAAATTCAACTACACTATCATTGAGTGGTAATACTGGAAGTGTTACTAAATGGCAGAGTTCAACCAGTGCAGATTTCGCATCAGCAATTGATATTACAAATACAACGACAAGTTTGACAGCTTCTAATATAACTGCAACTACTTATTATAGAGCAGTTGTTCAAAGTGGTTCTTGTACTGCTGCAAATAGCGGAACAGCTTCTATAACAATTAAAAGTTGTATTGAACCAATTCCAGATAATAACTCAACATCTGTAGGTGTTCCAGTAAATGGTAATGTCTCTACTAATGATAATATTTTACCAGGAACAACATACGGTACACCAACACCATTTGATTCAAATCCAACAGGTGCAACAATAACTATTGATGCAGTATCAGGTAATTATACATTCACTGCAACAAAACCTGGCAAATATGAATTTTATATTCCAATTTGTTTAGAAGGACAGACATCCAATTGTCAATTAACATTACTTCAGATTACAGTGTTAGATCCTACAATTTCAAATAATCCACCTGTTGCTAATGTTGATATAGCTACTACTAATAAAAATACAGCAGTAACAACTACAATATTAGCTAATGATAAATCTGGAAATATAGGTACATCTTTAGTCCCATCAAGTGTAACAGTTATTACTGATCCTGTTAACGGGAATGTTGTCGTAAATGCTGATGGAACATTAACTTATACTCCTAACACTGATTTTTATGGTACTGATAGTTTAGAATATAAAGTTTGTGACAATGCAAATCCAGCAAATTGTCAATCAACTTTTGTTTATTATAAAGTTTTGGCAGAAAGTGCAAATTCAATAACATCAGCAATAGATGATTATGGTTATGTAACTAATAATAAAGTAGGTAATGCAAGTGTTTCTGGTAATTTATTAACAAATGATAAGAATACACTTGATTCAACTTTGGTTGCAAGTTTAATAACTGGACCAACTGCTGAACAAGGTACATTTACAATTAATTCAAATGGAGCATATACATTTACACCTACTTTAGGATTTAGTGGCCCAATTGATATTATATACAAAGCTTGTACGCTTGATGATCCTGCAATTTGTGCAAAGGCAACTTTACACATTGTGGTAAGTCCTCCACCAACAATTAATCCTGACTTTAATTCTACAAATGTAAATACGCCTGTGCCAGGAAGTATCAATACAAATGATATTATTCCTGTTGGTACAACTTATGGTACTCCAATTCCATCAAGTACTAACCCGAGTGGTGCAACTATCACAATAGATGCTAAAACAGGTACATATACATTTACTGCTGCAAAACCAGGTAAATATATTTTCAATGTGCCTGTTTGTGCTGCGAGTCAGACAACTGGTTGTCCAATTAGCCCTTTGCAGATTACTGTGCTTGATCCGAATATTACCACCAATCCTCCTGTTGCAAATAATGATTATTCAGTTACTAAATTGAATACTCCTGTTGTAACAACTATAATGGCAAATGATAAGCCAGGTAATTTAAATACAGTTTTAGTTCCAACAAGTATTGTTATTAATATAGCGCCTAAAAATGGTAAAGCAGTTGCAAACAAAATAACTACCACTTCAAGTGCAAATAGTTCTGTTAGATCTTTTTCAACAAATGGAACAATTACTTACACTCCTAATACAGATTTTGTAGGTTTAGATAGTCTTATTTATACTGTTTGTGATGATGCTAATCCAGCAAATTGTGAGGTCGCAACAGTATATTATACAATTTCTACAGCAACTCCAAATAGCGTTTTAGTTGCAAATGATGATTATAATACTTCAACCAATAGAGTTCCAGCAACAGGTAATGTTTTAATAAATGATGATTATGGTGGCTTAGCATTAACATCAACATTAGTAACTGGACCATTATCAAGTCAAGGTGTTTTAGTATTTAACTCTGATGGAACTTATACTTTTACACCAGCATTTGGGTTTACTGGCCCTGTAGATATTATTTATAAAGCATGCTCAGGAACAAATTGTATAAATGCTACATTACACATTTTGGTAAATTTAGTTCCACCACCACCACCAACGGTAATTAATGCAACTTATGTTGCAGGAAGTAAATCTAATCCTGCAAATATTAAATCTTTGGTAAAAGTTACTCCTACTGGAACAACTTTAAAATGGTGCGATCCAACTGGTACTACTTGTTCGACAACACCTCCAACAATACCAACAACCCCAGGTACTTATATTTGGTGTGTTAAGTCAGTTGATACTGTTACATTGTTGTCTAGTACTTGTGCTATGGATACTGTAATAATTTTAGCTCCTTATACCGTTATGGAGGTTACTAAAACGGTAAGATCTGTAAAGTCAAACCCTGATGGATCTGTTTTAATAACTTTCGTGTTAAAAGCTGCAAATAAAACAAATGCAGTAATGGATAGTGTATCTATAAAAGATGATTTAACACAAACATTTAATACAAGTTCTGGTTTTAGTGTGGCTTCATTAGATGTATATGGTGGCTTAATTAAAAATTCGTCATATGATGGTGTTTCAAGTACTGATTTAGTAACCACTCAGTCAAAAATTGCTGCAAATACAAATGACTCTGCTATATTAAAAGTATTAGTTGCTTCTCCAAATATTTTCGGTAGTTTAACAAATACTGCCATACTAGGAGGAAAAACTAAATATGGGTATGTGTCTGTAAGTTCAAATGATCCTTTAGCAAATCCTTCAGATACCACTAAGAGAGTTCCTACTGCATTTAATGTTCCAAAAGCAGATTTAATTATTGCTGGTGGATTCTCTCCAAACTTTGATGGTTTAAATGATAAGTGGATAATTGTAAGGCCTTTTGGAACAAGAGTAGAAGTTCAAGTATTCAATAGATGGGGTAATATAGTGTATCAAAATGCTGATTATAAAAACGATTGGAATGGTATTGGTACTAGCAACTTTATGGGAGAAGATGTTCCAGATGGTACTTATTTCTATATAGTTAATGCTATTGATCCTTCAGGTACAATTAAGAAATTCACTTCAAGCTTAACTATTGTAAGATAAAAACATGAAAATGAAAACGAATAAAATAATGTATAAAATATTTAGAACTTTCATGATGCTTTTTTTGATTTTCACTTCCGTGAACTCATTAAAAGCGCAGTCGGAACCAATGTACTCGCAATACATGTTTAATATGAGTGCAATTAACCCTGCATATGTTGGAAGTAGAGGAGTTGTTAATTTAAATTATTTAGGAAGAAGCCAATGGTCTGGTATTACAGGTGCTCCAAAAACTAATACTATTTCTTTAGATGGTTCTAATCTAAAGGGAAATATGGGACTTGGAGTTCAGGTGTATAACGATCAAATTGGGGTATTTAAAAGAAATGGTTTGAATCTAATGGCTTCCTCTAGAGTTAAAATTTCAGAAAATGGTATTTTATCAGGCGGTATACAATTAGGTGTTCTAAATCAAAGAAAGAATTATACTGATGTTGTAAATATTTACGATAAAAATGATGCTAAGTTTCAAGAAAATAAGTCAGTAACTGATGCTACATTGGGAGCGGGGGTATATTACAATACAGATAATTTTTATGCAGGTGTTTCAATGCCAAATGTATTGAATTCAACAGATATGAATTCTTCAGGAATTCAAAAGGTTTCTATCAAACATTTATATATAACAGCTGGATATGTATTTGATTTATCAGAAGATGTAAAGATAAAGCCATCTTCATTGATGAAAGTTGTAAGTGGCGCACCTATCGAATTTGATTTCAATACTAATTTATGGTTGAAAGATATGATTGGTCTAGGTGTTTCATATAGAACAGGTGATGCAATAGTTGGAATGGCTGAATTACAATTAAATAAAAATTTAAGAATAGGGTATGCCTATGATTATACTTTTTCTGCATTAAAAGCATTTACTACTGGTTCTAATGAAGTAATGTTTAGATATGAATTTGGAAAAGAAGCTAAAAATATTAAATCTACAAGATACTTTTAATTATGCGTACAGTAATATTAACATCAATTTTGTTTTGCTTTTGCTTGAATCTAAAGGCACAAACTCAATCAGAGAAATTTTTAAAAATGGCTACCAAAGAGTATAACGAATTACGTTATGCTTATGCTATTCCTTTATTTAAAGCATCATTAAAAGATAATTCAAGAAATCCCTTTGCTTTAAATTCTTTAGCTAGTGCTTATAGAATAAATAATCAATATGATAGTGCAATCAAATATTTTGAATTAGCAAAATCTTCTGGAGCAAATGTGGCAAATAATTTATCTGAGCTATATGCAAACAAAGGGGCGTATGAAATGGCTACAAAAGATAAATCAATTTATAGATTTAATGAAGCAAGATATAAAGGTTTTGAAAATACAAATCAATTTAAAATAGATTCATTAGACTATATTTTACATTATTTGAAAATTAATACGGCATTTAACGAAAATGCAGTTACATCTTTAAATGGATCTTTAGTATTTGAATCAAATAGAGCAAATACAATCAAAGGTTCAAATGAATTTGGTTGGGATGCTTCTGCTTTTTCTAGATTATATAAGACTGATAAAATAGAAATAGCTAGCTGGGATTCTATTGTTCCATTAAAATGGACTGAAAAAACTATAACTGCTGCATTGTCTGATTTAACAGCTACTACGAGTAATGATAATACAACGTTTACTAAGAAATATGATTTTAAAAATCTACAGTATGACGATCATGGGGTAGTTTTATTTGACAAGCAATTAAATTCTAAATTTAATGCAGGTGCAATTAGTTTTACTGCGGATAGTAGTATTGCATATTTTACTAGAAATTTAGTAAATACAAATAAAATCCATCAACTAGAAATTTGGTCAGCTACCAAATCTTCTGATTCTTGGACTAATTTAACTCGACTAAATTTTAATAATAAAGATGCTTCATATTCACATCCTGCAATTAGCAAGGACGGGAATACATTGTATTTAATTAGTGATCAAATGGGCGGTCAAGGAGGTACAGATATTTACTATACAAAGAAAGATGCTTCTGGACAATGGGGTAGTTTGGTAAATGCTGGAGCAATAGTTAATACAAGTGCAAATGAATTGTATCCTAGCTTTTCTGAAGGAGAATTATATTTTAGTTCAAATGGTCATCCTGGTTTAGGTGGTTTGGATATTTACAAAGCTATATTTACTAATGGTAAAATTACTTCTATTGAAAATATAGGATATCCAGTTAATAGTAATATGGATGATATGTCATATTCTAAAATTGGATCAAAAGGTTATTTTGTTTCAAATAGATATGGATCAGATGATATTTTGTCTTTTGATTATAAACTAGTTAAAATTCTATTAAAAGGTAAAGTAGAGTTGAGTGATGGATCAAAGCCAATTATCAAAGTTAATTTATACAATACTACCAATACTTTATTGGAATCGGTTAATACTGATTTGAACGGTTATTATTCATTGTATGTTAGACCTAACAGAGTTTTCCAAATTCAGGCAATAGAACCTAAGGGAAATATGGCAAATGCATCAATTGATTCTAAATCTTATTCTGGTAATTCATCTATTGGTTACAGCAAATCTTTAAATACCATTGTAATTAATATGCCAGCTCCTCCGCCACCTGTTGTGGAGAAAGTTACATTTAACAACATTATCGACTCTCTTAAATCTTTGACGGATGATTATGTTATATTTCATCATGATTTTGATAAAGTAACCTTAGAAAGAAGTCACAGATCTTCTTACAAAAAATTACTCTCTAAAGCAAGAAAATTAAAAGGTGCTAAAATTGTAATTGTATCTGCTGCTGATTGTAAAGGTACAGATGAGTATAATGAAAAACTTTCAGCAAGAAGAGCTACTTATTTAACCAAGAATATTCAATCAATTGCAAGAAAGAATGAATACGTATCTATGCATGTTGGAGAAAGGATTTTAGCTGAACCTTGTGATGAAAAAGCAAGTAAAGAAAAACAATTAGAAAATAGATACAGCTATGTATTTATTATTAAATAAAAAATAGTTCAGATAAAAAGGCCAACAAAATTGTTGGCCTTTTTATCTGTTAGTGTAAATTATTCATAAGTTATTTGGGTTATTATAAATATATAATTTACTAAAAATCAAATATTTATAAATAAATAATAGAAATATTGCTACGAATTTGTACTTAGAATTATTTCGTATTAACTTTACATAAACAGCTGATAATCAATACAATTAATGAACTTCTTCCATTCAAATAGTAAGATTTTTTTCAAACCAAGATTCAAAATAGCCTCTATAAAAAAGCTGTTTTTTCTTTTATTAATGTTGTTTGTGCTTGGAGAAGTAAATTCTGCTACTGTAGGATTTAATAAAGTTTATTTAGGTACTTTAATAACTCCAGCAAATGATTTTCAATTTTCAAATGGTAGTGCAACTTCAAATGTAGTTCCAATTGCTGGTAAAAATTTCTATTTTACTGATCATAGGTCAAGTTCAACTTTTGTTTTAACAAATAATAATTGGAATGGTTTTTTAGAATATTATGATAATAATGGGAATTTGATTTCTATAGCCGGAATTTTGAACTTTCAAAGTAAGACTGGTAATAGTACCATGTCAATATTATTTACTCCAAACTCTGGTACAGACAGATATCTTCTTGTTGTGCCTGCCTATGAAGGGCAATACACAAAGTGGAATACTGGAAATATTACGTCAAATGGTAGGGTTTCTTTTTCTGCAGATTCTCCAGATATAAATGCCATAGCATCCGCAAACCCTCAAATATTTCTAAGTGTATTTTCTTTACCAAATTTTAGTACTTGTATTAATACAACTTCTAGTTATAATTCTTTAACATTTTCAGGAAGTAATTTAACAGCTGATATTACAGCCACAGCACCTTCTAATTTCTCTATTTGTGCAACACCCAATGGAACATATACATCTACTTTGACTTTTTCTAAATCAGGCACTAGTTTGGCTTCAACTACAATCTATGTAAAATTAAATAGCATCGCAGTTTCAGGGTCATATAATGGATTTGTAAATTTTACTTCTACAAATGCTTCAACACAAAGTGTATTTGTTAGTGGTGATGTTTATCCTACAACAGCAGTCACTTCTTCTCCAGTTAGCGTTACCACATGTGAGGGAACTCAAACTAATTTTAATGTAACTGCTGTTGGTGGAAATTTAACATACCAATGGCAGGTTTCTTCAAATAATGGGTCAACTTGGTCTAATATCTCCAATAGTTCAACAGATATTTATTTAGGAGAAACTTCGAATTCTTTGATTTTAACTACTGCCTTAACTAGTGCATATAATGGATATAAGTTTAGATGTGTTGTTTCAGGTACTTGTTCAAGTACAACAAGTACAGATGCTACTTTAACGGTGAATAGTATGCCTCAATTAACATCGCAGCCTTCTGATGTTACAGTATGTTCTGGTACTTCAACAAGTTTTACTGTTTCTGCGACTGGAACAAATTTGACTTATCAATGGCAGGTATCAACGGATGGAGGTTTAACTTGGACAAATACTACTACAGGTTATACTGGAAGTAATACTAGTTCTTTAACAGTTACAACACCAAGTATAACATTTAATAATTACCAATATCGTTGTGTTGTATCAGGAGCTTGTACACCATCTGCAACTTCAAGTACAGCAACTCTTTCAATAAATGCTTTACCAGCAACCCCTGGTTCCATCACTGGTAATATAACTATTTGTAAAAATACCAATCAGGTTTATTCAATTACAAGTATAAGCGGAGCTACTAGTTATACTTGGGGTTTACCTGCTGGATGGACTGGTTCTTCAACTTCTACTTCAATAAATGTAATTAGTTCAACAAATTCTGGGACAATTTCTGTCACTGCTTCAAATTCTTGTGGAACATCAAGTGCATCAACATTATTTGTTGATGTTTCAGATCTACCAGCTCCAACACCTGCATTTAACATTAATAATTCTACTCAGTGTTTATCAGGTAATGCTTTCTCTTTTACTAATGTAAGTACTGCTGCTCCGGGATCTACTATTAGTTCAACTTTATGGAATCTTGGAGATAATAGTACTGCTACTACGTTAAATGCTACTCATACATATGGAACTGCTAATACATTTAATGTTTTACTGCAAATCACGGCAACAAATAACTGTATATCTTCATTATCTAAAGAAGTAATCGTAAATCCAGCGCCAACAGCTGTACTTACTGGTTCAAATACTATATGTGAAGGAAGTAGTAGTAATTTAACTGTTACTTTAACAGGTACGGCACCATGGACCTTAATTTATTCAGGTTCTACAAATC
>JACCDO012341771.1_pt1 | contig 11058 bp, 11 predicted proteins | sample 7446101 | NCBI WGS metagenome assembly JACCDO01 (sample SAMN15323440, study PRJNA562643) | freshwater metagenome | isolation source: river surface water | place: USA:Blue River Watershed | collected 2017-08-16
AAACAAAGAAAATGAACTAAGGAAAAAAATAAAAGAAGTTGATGAGGATACAATACATTTTAAAGAAGAAAAGGAGCTGGAAAGAGGCACCTTATCGTCGTGGTTAAAATATATTTATTGGAAATCAAAATATTATGAGATAATTTCTGAACCATATGCTGAAGGAATCTATAATTGGACAGACCCCTATCAATGGGCAACATACTTTTCTAAGTGGGGATATGAGTATGTGAGTGGAAAAAAACTTCGGCCTGATGATATTAAGTCTATGATTGACTTTCAAAAATCAATAGAGTCAGACCTACCCAAATCGCCAAAATCCGCTTTCGATTATTACCTAGAAGAACTAAATAAAAAGGATGAAAAAATAACATATGAAGATGGTATACAAAAATGGAACGAATTATGGTGGTGGGATAAGTCACATTATACAAATTTAGCCAAGGCTGATGAAAAACGCTATAAAGATGAAATGAAAGAATTCGCGAAAACCAACCCAAAATATAATATAAAGACTAGGGAATTTAATATAGAATTTTTACAAGAAGAAGTGAGAGATATAAAATCTAAGTTGAAGGCCATTCAGACTATTCATAGCCAATTCAAAAGGGAAACTGGTATTACAAAGTATGGGCTTTGGACCAAAAAAATAGAAGAATGGCAAGTAGACCAAGTGCAACGCATTATTGATGATAAAGATAAAAATATATTTGGTTTTAAGGCGGTTATAGCAGGACCTGGGTTTAGAACCGAAGGTAATGTAGTGCTTGATATTTCTAGCAAGGATTTTGAAATATATGGTGAAAAATTTAGAATACACGAATTACTCCAAGAACTGAAAAATTTAAATGATGGCACACAATTAACTACCGTGGGTAAAACCCAAAATATTAAAATTACGGTAGAAGAACCAATGAATTTAAAGGCTATTAATAATCAGTATGAAGACATAAAAAGCAATATAAAGAATTTAAAATCTGAGTTAAATGAAACAAAGGCAGAATTAAAGAAAGACTCCCAACAAGATATGGCGGAAATTACTAAAATAGAACGGTCCATGCGTGATAGGAAAAACGATTTAATCATTTTAAAAAATAATGCCGTTGATACGAATAAAGAGCTCGAAAAAGAATATGCCAGTATACAAAAAATTATTTTAGACTCTGATAAATCCCAATATGAAAAACTACGAAACAAAGGATTTTCATTAAAAATTGCTTCCAATACAAATACAATAGGTTTATTTCCTTTTAATACATATAGCGATGATTATGAAACGCTTCAAAAACATGCCAGAAATGGTCCGATTAACCAAAAAAACAATTTTTTATCAACAAGTAAAATTGATGGTGGTCTACCACCCATTTTGGTTGGTGTAGTGACGCATGATATTACAGAGGGAGAAATAAACATTGGTCTAGAAAAACAACCACAAGCGGAAGCAGAAATAGCGAAACTTAAAAAAGTAGCAAAAATCACAAAAGAAAAAGAATGGCCTGAATCACCAGAGTTAGAAAAGGAATTGTCATCTTTAGAGTCATCAGAGGTGCATCCTATAGAAAAGGTTTCCGTAAAGAGGATAGATAAAATTATTGAAGATAAATATATATTATTAAAAGATAAAGACGGTAAACCACTGGTTGATAGCAAAGGAAATTCGATTCGAATATTAAAAATGCAAATAGCTTCTTGGAATTCTACCTTTGACGCATTCGATGAAAGCACTTTTGGGGAAGTTTTAGTCAACACCTTAAACGAAAAATACTTTAGAGACGAAGAAACCTATAAAAAACTAAATGCCGAGTGGTGGTGGAATAAACCTTCCCAAGAAGACGTGAATAACGCATTTGGCATTAATTTTGAAGAATATTTTAACAATTTACCCATCAAAGGACTAGACGGTAAAACGATTCCAATATTACTACAAGAAGGCGAACAAGTTGTTTTACCACATATTCCAATGAATATATATCAAAGCATGTATGATAATATGATGTTTGATTTAGATAATAACGATGTACGGTTTTTTATTCCACAAAATAATATGGTTGTTGTATAGAATAAATGTTGTCTAGACTTTTGGAAATAGAAATAGAAAATGATACTTATAGTTCCGCCTTATGCTATAAGTATCATTTACAATGTATTCGATATTTTTTCGATTTGTTCGTCGGTTAATTTTTCAGGAAATTCTATGTGAAAATGTATAATCATATTTCCTTTATGTTCTCCTCTCGTTAACCCCATACCTGGATACAACTTTTTATATCCTGGCGGAATAATGTTTCCCTTATTGTTATTCAAGGTATAACTTTTACCGTTTAAATAATTCAATTCAAATGTAAACCCACACAAGGCTTCTTTCAAGGAAATCTTTTTTTCTAAAATTAAATCCAAACCAGAACGTTTAAATTCAGTTTCATTGCTTATTTTTATACATACTTTAACATCACCCTTTACATTTTCGCTAATTGTATTGCCTTTGTCCCTTAATATTATCATTTCATTTTCATCGATACCTTGCGGAATAGTTACATAAATGGTTTCGGTTTCATGGACTTTAATACCATTTTCGATGACCCATCTTTCAATATCTAGTGGAATAGTTGTTCCAGATAACACTTGCGCCATGGTTATACTCACTGTTTTCATTATAGGGGCTGGTTTTGAAATTGCTTGTTGGAACCCCATAGGTACTCCTGAACCGCCGTGAAATACGTGTACTTTTGCGCCTGGAGGCATACCAAAGGGATTACCAAAGGGGTGTCCAAATGGATTACCAGCGCCGCCACCAAAAAACATATTCAATATATCTTCCATATGAGGGTCACCTCCGCCTCCTTTGCTATTCATTCTCATAAATGGATTTGGGTTGTTTCTAGCATTGTCGTATTCTTGCCTTTTTTGGTCATCTCCTAAAATTTCATACGCTTCATTGATTTTTCTTGACATTATGGCGGCTTCTTCATTACCGTTGTTTTTATCTGGATGGTATTTCATTTGTAAACTTCGATAAGCCTTTTTAATTTCTTCCTTGGTAGATTTTTCATTTACACCTAAAACATTGTAAAAATTGTCGGTCATTATTATTATAATATGACATTTACTTAAATATTTATTAACGTATTATAATTATTACATGAACGATAAATTATTTATTCACAAATATCAACCATTATATTTTGCCGATTTTGATAGCGATAATGAAGTTATAAAAATGATTCAAACTTTGATTTTGATTGATAACTTAAATATATTATTCATTGGCGATATAGCGTCTGGCAAAACCACGTTATTAAATGCAATGATAAGAGAATATTATATCGGCTATACACCCAAAGAATACGAAGAAAATGTATTATACATAAATAGTCTTAAAGAACAAGGTATTAATTATTATCGAACCGATGTAAAAACTTTTTGCCAAACCTGTTCCAATGTGAAACACAAAAAAAAAATCGTTGTTTTGGACGACATTGATTTAATTAATGAACAAAGTCAGCAGGTTTTCCGAAATTGCATTGATAAATATAGCCATAATGTTCATTTTATATCATCGTGTAGTAATATACAAAAAGTTATTGAAAGTTTACAATCCAGGTTCACTATAATTAAAATAAAACCTTTAAAAAGGGAGAATTTTATAGCTTTAATGAATACTATAAAACATGCGGAAAATATAGAAATCGATGATGATGCACAAGAATTTATTATTAATATATCAAATAATACGGTGAAAATTATAATTAATTATCTGGAAAAATTCAAATTATTAAATGAACGAATTACTCTACATTTAGCCATTCAATTATGCTCTAATATAAGTTTTTTGAACTTTGAGGAGTATACGAAATTGATTTTACAGAAAAAAATACAAGAGGCTATAAAATTAATATATGAAATATACGACAAAGGTTATTCGGTCATGGATATTCTAGACAATTATTTTACTTTTATCAAAACGACGAATATTCTTACAGAAGACCAGAAATATAACATTATACCGTATATATGTAAATATATATCTATCTTTCATAATATTCACGAAGACGAAATTGAATTGTCGTTCTTTACGAATAATATTATGGATATATTAGGCGAACCATGAAATTATATAATTTGTCTAAAGAAAATTATGAATTTGTGAAATATTTATTATGACATACTATATTCATGTAATAATATTTTTATTGTTTTTTGTTATTTTTTTATTTTATGTAAATCAAATTTTTTGAATATTTTATTATAATGATATATATATATTATAATAAAAATGTCATACCAAATATTTAAAAATAATGTTCCAAACGAATTGTTACACGAATTATTTAATGATATATGTTTAAAAAATGAAAAATATTATACTTTTAATGTTGAATCGTTTAAAAAGGGGATTTTTAAAGAAAGCATACCAAAATTTTTGGAAAATTGTATACAATATTATCATCTATCTAAACGTAAATATTTGGAAAGAAAAATGACATATAGATCCTTTACTACTATATTACGACAAATATGTAAGGCAAATAATATTACATATACAACTCAGATTAAATATGACAAGTCCACCTATAACATTGTATATTATATATATTTTGAAACTCTTTAGGACAATTGCTCTTACTTCGTTTTAACCTTTATACTACGTAGTGAAAGGTGGATAAGGTTTTGCTCCACTTTTCTTAAAAGTGGAGGTGGAAGTGGTTTTGGTTCTTACTTCGTTTTAATTTTTGCTCCACTTTTCTTAAAAGTGGAGGTGGAAGTGGTTTTGCTCCACTTTTCTTAAAAGTGGAGGTGGATTAGTATCTCCGTTTGCTCCCCACATTTCGCGTATTTCTTTTTGTTTTTGTTTTTCCGCCTCTTGCTCTTACCTTTGGTTCTGGTTCATAGTATGGTTCTGGCTCTGGTTCTTCTTGGAAATTTTTATCTACATTGTCGTTTACATCGTCTTCATTGGACCCCCAAAAACTACTTGACCCACCAAATAAATTATCTTCGTCATAACTAGACTCGTCGCTTCCACTATCCACCGATTTATACATGTACAATCCTACACCTCCTAAAGCCAAAATTGATGTTGCTAAAAGTAATGACATAGTATCGTTCATAATTATACTATACTATTTCTAATTTAATTATAATAATTAAACACATTTCTTAACATTCTTAAATTTCTAAGTAATCTTTTTCTAGTGCATTTTAAACCATTGTATCCAGAAATTTCATATGTTCTTTCGTCGTTTTCTTGTAAAAATTCGAATGTTATTTCATTTGAAGTGGCAGGAAGATTGTCGTAATTATATAAAACCTCATTAATGGTGTTTTCTTTGCAAATAATATATTTCAAAAAATCTACTAAATCACTCGCATATTCACAATCAAACGAATAGGCGCACGATTGGTGGGTTGGGGTGCATCTGCGTCTACCTCTAACTACGTATTTGTGTTCTTCTTTGTCATACAAAATATAAACAGTCGTATCTAATTCTTCAACGGTGGTATCATATTCTTCGATTTTTAAGACTAGGCAATCTGGCACACATGGGTAGCTCATTTTAATAATATTAATATACTTGTTATCTATTTAAGTGTGTTTACATAATATTTTATAGACATTATTGCGATGAGTGTCTATAAAATTAGCGTCTTGCATACTGGGCCTTCGTCATATTATTACCGAGCAGGTTGGGTTTTAATCCCCATACATCTTGTAGAGGCGTTTTCCAAAATCCGACAAATTTGTTTTCAATTGCTCTGTTTGTAAGAGGTTCCAATGGTTCTAAAATACCTTGTTCCGATGAATTCGCCAACAAAAGATAATTACCTATAATGGTGTCTGACTCCATCACTTGCTTTTGTGACATTCGAGCAAACCATTCGTATTTACGGCGGTTCAGAATTTCATCCGCAGGGATTAAGATGCCGTAAGTTCCTTGATATAAATCTAAATAATGGTTCGACATTAAATCGTCTAAAATAATGGGTCTTTCGTCGATCGTTTTTGTTCCTATTTCCACGCCCTCAATCATATTCATTGTGCCGTTTTCGATACGTTGCTTACACCATTTATCATAGTTTCCTAAAAACTTTGTTTCTGCGGTGTAATCGTGTGATGATGTGCGTTCAATAAAACTGCATAATTCGCGGACAGTTTCACACTCTTTAGGGGCTCCGCAAAAAGAAAAATTTGGAAAAAAGTCTACATCGGTGGAGGTGGAGTTTCGGTCCACTGTTTCACAAACAAACATTTTCTCTCCGCGAATACCTTTCTCGTATAGACCATGTAAATTTTTTAAACATACAAAAGAGATGGGGCAAACGAGACCTCCGTAAATATATAATAGTTTCATGAGTCCCATCATTCGCATATTCGAGAGAATGGGGTCCGAAATGGTTGTCATGTTAATATTCCAACCGGGTATCAATCTTTTAAAGGATGCGTCGTCAATAATACAAACGGTAAAAGAATCGTCGCATTGTTTCAAAATACTCCTTACTGTTAAATATAAATAGGGTTGATTTAAATCAAATGAACTGCGTGAGCCAAAGCTGAGCCAATTCCGGGAGTTGTATTCATAAGGAACGTGTATCCATAAAATGGGTTTTTTACTCTTACCTAAAGTAACATCGTCTAATAAGTATTTTTGAATTGCTTCGTAGGTATCGCCACTTTCTTCTCTCATACGTTTATCTTCAAATCTTTTATAAAAGAATCCCAAGACGATCAGAATAAAAAAGAGTATAAATAGATTTGTAAATGATTTCTTCATAATATATTATATTTATATTATATTTTGTTTTTTGGTTTTTGTTATAGGCGTCCCTCCCTCTTCCTTGCTAAATTTGTTTCTTTGATTTTTTCGTAAAACAGCAAACCAAACGTTGTATACATTTTACGATGTATCGTAAAGGCTTCTTACAAAAACTCCATATCATATCAGAAGAGGATTTATCTTCTATAAGAGGTTCTACCGTATCTGATAATGCTATAGACACTAATTTTTCACGGTATTCTTCTTCCATGGTTTTATTGGTTTTATTGGTTTTATTGGTTTTATTGGTTTTATTGGTGTCAAAATAAAAACAATTCAATTTTCTTTATTAGTATTATTATCTATATCATATATATTATACGTGGTAACAGAGCCTATATTTTTAAAAAATATATTTTCTTTTTTAATAATTTCAAATTTTATATCAAATTCGATTTCTGATAATTGTTCGTAAATGTGTCGACTCATTTGTATTGTATTTGGGTCCGCAGTGGATTGTAATCTAGCGGTTACATTTACCGCATTTCCTACTACACATAAACGAGGAATTTCACTTCCTAATATTCCAATACTTACATTTCCCATGTTTATACCAATTCTTATAGATAAGGGGATTTTGTCAGGCGTTGTAATATTTTTTATATTTTGTATCAATTCCATTGCTAATAATAGTATTTCTTTAATAACTATTTTGTGGTTATATGTTTCCCTGTATATATCTCCTACCACCATATATGCGTCACCAATGGTCTCTACTTTTTGTAGATGCGGAAATTTTTTGATAATGTTGTCAAAATTGTTATACACGTTATTTAATAAATCGAATATAATTTTGTCATCATATTTTTTGGCCAATTCAGTATAATTCACTATATCAGTGAAAAGAATACAGATCATAGTGTATTGCTTAGCTTTTGGATTAATGTTCTGATATTCTTTATCAAAACCTAGTGGTAATATCTTTTTTAATAATTCTTGTTCTATCTCTGATTTATTTTCAGGTATTTTTACTAAAAATTGTTGTGTTGTATAATCGATAAATTTACTGCATTTAGATGTTATATTTGCGGTATCATTATTGTATTGTTTGATTTTTTTAATCATATATACGACAAACTGAATAGATTGTAAATCCATATTTTTTGATATTGAGTCTTCTCTTTCAAGATAATCATTTATCATTATATTTGTGCTTATTTTGCTTAGAATATCCGCAACCAAAAAATATATATTTATATTATAAATATTTGTGATTTGAAATAAATCAAGAGTGGATATACATATAAATATAATCCATATAAACAAATAAACATTGGTAAATAGTAAAGTTTTTTTGAAGTATAATGTTTTCATAAACATACCTATAAACAAACAATTGAATCCATTTACTAAATAATACATTTTTTGGCCCTTATATGGATAATTAAATATATGTATAAGGGTTGGAATAATATGATAATGTATTTTTATTTTTTCAAAATGTATATTATTCACATCACAATATATCTTAAGCATTAATGGTGTAGAAAATAACCACATAATATGTCTACTAAACTCAAATTGTAATAATGTCAAGTTATCACTTAATATAGAATTTAATGTGTATTTTATATATATCAATGCTAATGCAAATGAATAAATATTAATGGTATTTCTATAAATGATAAGTTTTATAATAAACGTGCAATATACAACTAAAGAAAATACATTCAGATTTGAAACGGTATAATAAAATTCGATGTTGTCGGTGATTAATTCTTTACCACTAATAGAGTGATAATTTGATAAATATAATTTGTTCATTATACTATCTATATTGAAATATACAAATACATATAACAATAAAAACATAGTTAGTTATATATCTGGGTTATTTTATTATACAACAATATTTTTATTAGGTAATTAGAATATATACTAATTTTTTGTACAGTGAAATTTATTTTCTTATAGGATGCTGGCTCAGCGCGTCCATCAAATGTTTCCCACATCGCGCGAAAAATTGGTGTAATTGGCTGGGGTCCGCACCTGTTACCATATCGTCTGGAATATACGTACTGTTGCCCTTTTTATAGCATAAAAGCACCGGGATTCCGTTCACCATTTTCTTGGATTTTAAAAACGAGTAAAAGTCGAATGATTTGTCTACGTCTATATCACCACATACGACTTCTGGGGGCGACGTAGCGAAAAAGGCGTGTACAGGTTTTTCGATTAGCTTGCACGGACCGCACCAGAGCGCCGATAATTTTAAAATAATGAGCCCTTGATTATGCTGTAAAAGTGTCATAAAGGCGTCGCGATTTGCTATTTCCGAAATTATTTCTTTGGACATTATAATTTATACTATATTTTTTATATTATAAATTTACGTATGATACTTTACATTTACGTATAATTGCTCTACGCGGATTTATCCACTACAATATTCTTGGTAATATTGCGGATAATCTTATTCTCTTTTTCTAAATCGTTATCCCCCGACCCACCCATGGATTCTATAATGAGTTTATTGTATTTATCTGAAACCTTTGAATATGATTTGTTATACTCTGGGTTTTGTTCCTTGAATTTGGGTATTAAGCGCTGGTTCTTCGACACGACTTTCTTTATCATCTTCCGCATTTTGCATTGAGACTCATCTTTTTCCCAAGTATTTTCATCTTTAATGTAAATGATTTCTCTCTTTTTGTCGGTACAATGAATAGGACGTTTGGTGACATCGAGTGCATTCAGATTCTTCACAATAATATTCGAAATACCTTCGACAAACCCCACTTCTCCCACATTTTCCAAGTCGCTCACTTGCAACTTGATAGATTCCACAAAATCATTAATATTCATCGCATCCTTGCAGGTCTCGTTTAAGAAAAGGTTTAGGTTAAATGCCTTGTTATGCGAGTTTGTTACGGTATTCGTAGTGTTATGGGTCCCATTTTCTATGACCTTCATCATCATACTTTTAAAATCAGTGGTTTCCTTAATAAGTTCCGCATTTTGTTTGACTAACATCACAATTAGTTCTTTATCTGTTATATCGTAGCTGCATTTTATTTGATTATTATTATCATTATTAGTTTCACTTTTATCATGGCAAATACAAGATTTTTTATGTTTCCACAATCCAACACGAGACTTATATTCTTTATTACAATTTTCACAAACAAACAACTCGTGAATAATATTATTTTGGGGTTTTTCCGTTAACTCTTTGTTAACAATCGTTAACTTTTTATGTTTAGATGTCACTAAATGTTTTTCGTAATCCTTTTTGTTATTGGTTTTGATTTCACAAATTTCGCAATAATAATTAAGGATTTTTTGGGGAAAATTTGTTTCCATTTGTTAATATATATAGTTAACATATTTTTCCCCTAAATATTTATCTTAAAAAAATAAAAAAATTATCGTCACAAAATAAAAAATATTTTTTCAGCGACTAGACCATAAAATTCAATTATGGTCTCAGAAAATTTTTTGGCATAAAGTATTTTAGGTTTTGAAAATTGGACAAAAAAAATGTCCAAAAATGGATTTCCCAAAAAAGTCTTTCCCAAAACATTTCATCGATACTACACGTGAAGGGATAGAATTTCATCCAAAAACACCAAAAAGGACATATTTCCCTACATTATGTAGTGTTATGGATACCATTTTCTATGACCTTCATCATCATACTTTTAAAATCAGTAGTTTCCTTAATAAGTTCGGCATTTTGTTTGACTAACATGAAAATAAGTTGGTCTTTATCGATATTATCTTCTTTAACTACAGTGTTATTCTTATCATTAAATGAACACTTGGGTTTATGTTTCCATAAACCAGATGATGTTCCATACACTTTTTCACAATATTCGCACTTATTTAGGGATTTCTCGTTTTTTTCGGCGAATTTAGTTCCAATGTGACTGAGTAAATGTTTACGTGTGGTTATGTGTCTTTCCCAATCAGACATAAAAGAGCATTTAAAGTCACAAATTTCACAACAAAATTTAGTTGCGTCGTTTTTCGTTTCTATGCCCATAACTCTTTTACAATGCTTTTTTGTTTGATTATGCACCTCTAATAAATGTTGGCTTTGTAATGTTATCTTGCAAGTTTCGCAAAAATATATTTTTTTTATTTCTTTATTTAATTGTGGTGTCTCTATTGGTTTCGGTTTGGGTTTTGGCAATGGTTCTAAACTATTTAAGGTTGCATTTAATGAAGTGAAATACTCTTGTTCTTTTATCCTTGCCTCATAATGGTCATTACACTTAAAAAATGCAACTATTTCCATAACCCA
>JACCDO011180507.1_pt1 | contig 11053 bp, 6 predicted proteins | sample 7446101 | NCBI WGS metagenome assembly JACCDO01 (sample SAMN15323440, study PRJNA562643) | freshwater metagenome | isolation source: river surface water | place: USA:Blue River Watershed | collected 2017-08-16
ACTTCGGACGATGTTGGCTTAAGAGTGGCTGTTGTACTGGCACTAGTAGGCTTCTGTGTCTCTACTTCGGACGATGTTGGCTTAGGAGTGGCTGTTGTACTGGCACTAGTAGGCTTCTTTGTCTCTACTTCGGACGATGTTGGCTTAGGAGTGGCTGTTGTACTGGCACTAGTAGGCTTCTTTGTCTCTACTTCGGACGATGTTGGCTTCGTGGTTGGCTTCGCACTTGGGTTGGCGGAAAAAACCGCGGTGATGGTCAATAAGGCCACGATGAGAATGAAAAGCAGCATTTGGGACGTCACTCGCCGATACATGTAATCAGATTTTACTGTAAAAAAATTGCTCAGGACTCTTGGACTGAGTTCCGGTTGTTCCGGATAGGGTCAATTTGAAATCAACCATTACAATGACTTCAGGGCAATTATCGCTTACGATGCGGGCTTATCGACACGCCAAACTTTGGAGACAACTTTTGCCGCAGAGTTGCCATTCCCAATATAATCCACTGATACCAAGTCCACTGGAGTCTCTCTGAATGGACGGAAGGGGACGGTCGTAAAGCGGTGCATGGAATGGCCAATATTTAAATATCTATTACGAGTCAAGTAGAATCAATGTGCGGAATATACCAATTTTTATTATTACATCTAACGGTACTGAAATTGAACTTGTTGAACGGTTGAAGCTCCGGAAAGGTAGTGCCGACCGATGGAAACTTCTCACGCACTACGGTACCAGGAAGTTCCTGTCAGGAACAACAAACATTTCAAGCATTAGACGCTGAGTCAGGTACCCACTCACTCACTCACTCACTCACTCACCCACTCGCGTACGCACCCACTTACTCCTTTCAATATTTGCAGCGCATACAACAACAGCATGGAGGTATTGGCAAATGTATGGCGCCGTTACGCTGCAAAAATCACTCCTCTGTACAAGCATATTTGCTGCACGCTTTACTCGGTGAACTCTCCACTAGGCGTGATTTCTGCTGTGGAGGTGGCTATTCTCGCAATCATATTCTTAATTGCACTTATAATCAATATAGCCAGTGATTATTCAAGTTCTGGTAAGATAAATGCCATAGTATTGTTTGCAGGAATTCTTCTGGGATTCAAGAATAACATCATGAATTTAGTACTCGGAATATCGTTTGAAAGAGCTTTATACTTGCACAAATGCCTGTTTATGATTAGTTGGTTGATGACGTTTATTCATGGCATACCACAATTGGTTGGATTTAAGTTCTCGGATGTACCATCGAATGATTTATTATCTAATCCAAGAGTGAATGGGTTAGTCCTTTTCTTGTTAATGACTACGCAGTTGATTTATTATTACGTCGTTAAAATCATTAGTTTTGAGTTATTCTTCTACATGCATATCGCCACCTATGGTGCGATTATATACATGGCTATTCGGCATGAAGCCACATTGATTGCGTTCTCTTTAGTGTTGATGGCCGTTGACCTGCTCGTGCGATTCATTATCAAGGGTAGGATGGTTACTGCGGAGTTAAAATCATTGAATAAATCAAGCGTAACTTGTGTTAAGTTTAAGAAATTATTTAATTATGAAGCTGGTCAGTACGCGTTTATCATGATTCCATCGCTTGGCATTCACCAGTACCACCCATTCACCATCAGTTCAATACCCAGTGACGAAGACATGACGATGCACATAAAGGCTCTTGGGGACTGGACAAAGTCATTAAATAATATGTCAATCAAAGATAACGCGGCGATCACTTGCTTCATTGAAGGACCATTCGGGCGACCAATGATGGACCCATTCAATGATGCATCGTATCAGATATTTATATTAGTATGCGGTGGTATCGGTCTAACACCGATGCAAGCGTGGGCAAATCATTTGCTACACTTGTACCAAACGAAGAAGAAGGTAGTAACTAAAATATATTATGTTTGGAGTATACGGGAGGATATGACTCAGCTAGTAAACGAGTTGGTTATAACGAAGATGTTACCGTTACCCGCGAGCAATGATGTCGAGTTGGCAAGTGCGACTCAACCAAGCACAGAGGATAGTAACGTGCCTATTGTCAATCATAACATCATTGAAACCGGCATTTACATAACGGGTGTTAGCAATGCAAGTGAAACTGACAAGAATAATATTAGAGACAGCATCGATCCGTTGGCGAGTAAATTTGTCCACTTCAATCGTCCTAATTTGGCCGAAATCTTCGACAAGGCGTCGTTGCTAGCCAGCACAAGCCAGCAAGGCAGAGTGCTAGTGGGTGCATGTGGTCCAAACTCTTTGATTGATGATGCGATCAAACTATGTAGAGTTAAAAGTGGTAAAGGGGTTAATTTTGACTTGCACACCGAAGTATTTAATTATTAGTGCAAACAAATTATTTCGTGGTTGAAAATTTTTTATTATAAACAAAATTTGTGAAATAAGAATGTGCTTTACTCAAGCATTCTTGCACTACATTTTATTCTAAATTCATGTTCTGTTTCAAGCGCACTTGGTGCCATACATAAAATGACGTACCGGTCAGATGCGGCCCCCTCGACACTCCAGTGTGGAAATGACCAAGTTAGTGATCACGATCATCACATACATTAGTGGTTGGTTTGCGCGACAATATGGCCGAAATAGCCGCGGGCGATGATGTCGTAGGCCAGGTAGGCGCAATCAGTGCGCAGAAGGAGGCCAGCGATGCCTTGACAGCGAACACTGAGATCGGCACGGATGGCGACAGCCTCCAGGGATATTTACTCAAGAAATCCACCAAAGGCGACTGGAATAAACGATACTTCGAGGTCAATGGAAGCTACTTAGTATATTATAAGAACAACAAGATGCAAAAGATGTTGGCGGCGCTCGCACTAGTATCAATCGGTGCAATCAAATTGGTTGGTGACGAGGCTCTACCAGGGGATAAAAATAGTAATAGAGGACAAAATAAAGGCTATTTATTCACCATTGATTTAAAGGATAGACAACTTGCTCTTAGAGCTCAGACTATGTCGGAAGCAGAGAAATGGGTAGCGTATTTAATTGAGACAAGAGATCGTTTGCAAGCAGAGCAACTGAACACCGAACGTATCACGTCAACTGTATCGGTCGCTTCTACGGAAGATGGCAGAGGCACTCAGTCCATATTCTCAGATTCCATGCGCAATTTTAGTGCATCAGTGAATAATGCGCTTATCACTGCTACGTTACCATCGTCCACCAAGCCACCAAAGGTTAAAGTACCTGTTACTGCAGTGATGGAGAAGAAAAAACGATTTTGTTGCTGTTGAAGCATCTATACACATACACATACACATACATTACATGACTAATGATATATAAAAATTGTATATTAACTAACTCCTACGTCGATGTTGAAGTGCTCAATGATAGAGTTGAACAACTTACTCTTGCCTTTCATACCGTATGGATGGAAAATAAATTCGCAATTACTCTTGACGGAGTCATTGTAGTAATAAGAATTGAGCTGATGGTGCGGCACAACGCATACATGCGGAAAATATAATGCATCGTTAGGATCACTTCGACTGAAGGATTTCAATGGCTCGGAATACTTCAAATTTAAACACTCTCCAAACTTTTTTAACACGTGAACTAATGCGCTTTGTTCGTAATATGTTTTGGTGTCGTACTTGTGACAGTCCCATACTGCCTTCCATAGTAAACGACTCCATTGACTCACTTTGATCAATAGAACCCCGGCGTTGATTGGACATCCTAGGTGTATATCTTCAGCAATGATTAAATCCTTGTGATTGAATTTATGAATCAATTCCTCCAACCTTATCGAAGGATCAATAACCATGGCATCGCCATCAATCCAGACTAAATAATGTGTCACGGATGTGGTGGGACTATTCAGTATTTCCTCGATTTTTTCATTGATAAATTTGACCTTATAATAAGTTGCATTATTCCTCGGTGCAATTTGCTGCATGATGTCTTCATACGCCAGAACTCTTAAGTTGAATTCGTAATTATGTTTTGCAGCATATTTTTCATTCACATGAGCGCATCTATAACCGACTTGATAGTTATCGGTAAACGCCATCAGAATAGAAATATTGGTATCGTCATTATTGCACACAGCATTCTCAGGGGGTAGAAGTGACTCTACCTTCATTCGATTGCATATTGCTGATATTCTCTGAAGTTCGAGAACACTTAATGTACGATCTAACTTCTCCTTGATCCACTCCCTTGCGTCATTATACCCCGTCGCGACAACATCCGAGCTTGACTTGTACTCGTGCACCAGCAGCTCCAACTCGTCCAAACTCAGCTCTATTGGCTCCATGTTGAGCCACCAAGCACACTTTGTTTCGGAAATTTTGGTACCTTTTGGTGTGGAAATCGACACGAAAAATGAAAAACTCAATTTGTTTCAAAAAAGGAAGAGAATCTCTTGGAGAAAACTCGGGGAGAAACAACAACAAGAGGTAAATGGAGTGCAAGGGGCAGTGATGGGGTGGCTTCTGTGGCTGTTCCTGACGCTGCTTGGGCTGGTTGGGGTATTGAGCCATGGTGAAGTGAATAATGTGGATGTGAATATAGAGTTAGCGAGACTGGAGGAATGTAAAACGAAGGATCTATCGTGTTTGTTAAAGCTTCTTGAGTGGCACGTGAAGCTTAATGATGATGGAAAGGTTGAAAGAGAATTGCAAACGTTTATGAAGAAAAATCATGCACTAGATTATGATGCTACATTTTGCACATTACTTCATTTATTCGTGAGCAGCCGAGCCGTTAAGTGGCAATACAGTGCTGCAGAGCTGAATGAGCTTAAACACCTCCTTTCATTAGATTACGTGCTACAAGATCATGGTTGTGATGCAAATATATACATAAGGAATCAACGAAATGTATATTCTTCAGATGCCAGGTTCATGTTGTCGTCGTTGCATGAGGAGTGCAATAATCCTGGTCTCGTTGACTACCTAGTAACGAATAAGTATAAAATCCATCCGTGTCAGCATAGTGATAGTTTCGTTTGTCGTGATTTTACTATTGATACTCCTCCGCCTACAGAGACCTTGCAACTTACTTTATTTGACGAATTTATTGGTGCAGCAAGTGTGTTTGATCTACTTCATCACGTGTATAATGGTCAGTACATCGTAGCAGAAATGGCAAGACCTTTTCGAGTATTATTTCCGGAGTATTTTAATACTCGTAACCTTTACACATTCGTTGGCTTTATTCAAAGGAACTATGTGAAGAAATCGTTACCATCGCCGCTCATCATCGACGTGGTCGCTGCAGATAGAAGCGTGGTGAACAGTATCAATGCGCTTTTGTCACGATGTTTGAATAACGAAGTGCCAGTGAATGTCATTCACTCATCGTTGCATAATTACCTCAGAAACATCGATGAGCAGGTGCAGTATGACTACATCGAATACAACGTGGCTTCCCTCAACGACCAAATGCAAGACTATTTAACATCATTTCTTCGTCATTTATCGCCTATTGGGAGTGTTGGACTGACGTTTTTCGCTAGGAATGAGCACCAGGATAAGTTGGCGACGTTAGTGTCATCGCTGCCTGCCTCTGTTGCAAGCCACCGCAGGAGGCAGCTGTTGAACGACTACCTGGTGCACCATAACTTGGACTTGTTGCAAAGTGATCATAATTTAATAGATTTTTTACAAGAAAATCACAATTGCACGAATATCCACACCGGAGCGAAGTGTGCGTATAGCATGGAAGACGTAACGGAAATATTACGACATTCTGGGTATCGTATTTTATCCAAGCTACCATTGAATGACGTTTCCTTGCTGAAAGGCGTGCAGAGGCTGAAGTATAGTGCCCGGGGGGTGACAGACCCGGACTTGTCCACGTTATTACTCCCAGTTTTCCGTAATACTTTGTATATTACGAGCACCAACTCATCGACGCAGTTACGGAAAGTTGATGTAACTTATTCCTTCTTCCAAGCGCACGAAGATCGCGTGATGCTCATCACTAGAACGGGTCTTTTAGAGCCGTTGGTACCGAAAAATATTGAATCTAAATCACCAAGTATGGAATTATTAATTCAAAGTTATGGCGGTAACGAGGTCTTCATCAAGCGATTTCCGTCGAACTTGGTGCCTCTGTTTGCACTCCTTCCCGCGGGAGTGACTCTCGACCAATTATTGGCTCATTTATTGGCAATAGAAAATAGCCAGTATGACGCTTCGACCGCTATGGGGAATGCGGGTACCGCCCGGTTGTCGCCCACCATGAGGGAGGATGTGCTGAGTCTGTTGCTGTTCTTAGAGCGACTCCACCTGCTTTCTGTTTATATTTCCCCCGTAAATACTGCTGATACTGATCGCGGCAACCTTGCTAGTGTCTATCCTGAGTCGATTGCGGCGATAATGAACACATCGAGTGGTAGCAACACTGCGGTCATCACTAATGTGCTGCCAACCGAGTTGTTCGATGAACTGGTTAATGAGGTTCGAAGTATGCCCCAAGCGCAAAGAGTGTATGGTGCAGCGAGTTTTTATGTTCCTGTTCATAACCACACGAGCAGAAACAAGCTCGAGTATTTAATACTGAACCATCTGGCTCCATTAGTGATAGGCAGCGCGGAGACCATGGCGCATTCCTGGAAGGGAATCGAATGGTGGATTCAGTATCGAGATCCGAACGACTCGAAGGAGTTCCATCTTGATACAGCGATATCATACTGCCGCGACATGGGATACGAATCCTTGGACCGGTGTCCGTTCTACCCTGCTGTTGGCACTGTCTTCTACCTGGATGAGGTTGGCGGACCAACCGTCGTAATGGATCAAGTTATGTCTGCTTGTGGACTCAGTCCACCGATCCCTGAGTCCATAACCGTTGTCCATCCTGAGAGGAATAAGATGCTTTTGTTCCGAGGTGATTTGCTTCACGGGGTGTTGAACTCTAATGCGGCAGCTGGGAAGCGATTGACATTGCTAGTAAATTATTGGAAAGGGGAGATATACGCTGGTGGTGTGGACACTTATCGAAGCGATGAAGAAGGTGTATTGCAGTTAGCACGGCTTCCAATAAATGCCATTAATAGCCACTTGGTTGTTCATCCTTCTACGTATATGAGTGAGTACAACTTCGTCGATGACATTGAATATTGGCAGCACCAGCAGACATCTCCATCCCTTTTATCTATTCACGCGCTGCAGGGAGCACAGTACGTCATTATGTCAACCACCCCTAACTACATTAATAAGCACTTCGAATGGATATTCAACGAGGTAGTCAAGAAATGCGATAACTCTTTCGTTGTGGGCAATTGGAAGTACTGGGAGCACTCATTGCACACCTCGAACAAGTCCGTTACTCCGCTGCTGGCGATCAACAACCGGCTCCCCTATGTATATTACAAAATACAATTGTAATTAATGTAAAGTGTACCTTGTTACCAGTTCGCGACCTCATCAAACCATGAGTCATCATCAACATCCACACCCTCGTATCTAAAAAGATCTTCCAAAAACAAACCGAAAAAAGGTAACGGAATACGCGCAGAAAGACGCGATGTTGGTTCTTAATGTGCTGCACGTGGTCAGCTTGCTGCTCTGTTTGTCTGTTGGTGTGGCAGAGATCAACGATGCACTGATTGAGTGGGAGAATATCACAATATCGACCAAAGATAGAACCATTCTATCTATGGGGCCAGGCAGCATAAGGAAGGGGCGCTTGGTGGGTGTACTTGGACCTTCTGGTTGTGGCAAGAGCACATTTTTGAATGTCTTGGGGGGAATGTGGAAGAATACCAACAACGCATTCACCAAGGACGTGCAAATGGTCACAAGTTTGAGTAGCGATCAGATTGCTGTTGTACCACAAGATTACAGTTTTTTTGAGATGCTTACAGTAAGAGAGACGTTAGTATTATCGGCAAGGATAAGGGAAGTCATGGATGCTGGAATGGCTCACGATGGAGGTTTCAAGAAGGATGGTCATATTTTGGAGCAAGTGGAGCATATTATGAGAAATTTATCATTACTTAAAGTAAGTAATAGTCAAGTAGGTGATCCGTTCAATACGAGAGGTATATCTGGAGGTGAGCGTAAGCGTCTTTCTATCGCTTGTGAGTTACTTGGAGATGAAAAGAAACTAGTAATTGCAGATGAGCCTACCAGTGGATTAGATTCATTTCAAGCTCAACTCACTATAAACTTATTGCGTCAATTGGCGATTGATAAAGACATTGCTGTTGTCTGCTCCATTCATCAGCCACGAAGTGCAATCTGGTCAATGTTTGATGACATTATTCTGTTAACACCATTAGGAAAAATTGCTTATTATGGTAGGCGTGAAAATATTGAATCATATTTTAATAATTTGGGTTACACAATACCTCTGAAGACCAACCCTGCCGACTTCATCCTGGATTTGGTGTCTATCGACACCACATCTCCTGCAAGAATAGAAGAGTGTACTACAAATATACACCGGCTCATTGCTGCTGCGGCCACGCACAATGCTCAAAAGGTAAAGTCTAGGAAATCATTGCAGGATACAATTGCAGTGACCAAGACAACCCCCTCATTCAGTCGCAATCCATTCAAGTTAATGCAGATGGTTGGGTCCAAAGCAAAGCGATCTTGCACGCGTTTCCTCTTGCTATTGCAACGAGCAGGACGTCAGGCAATACGTGACAACGCAACTAACTTGGTACGAATACTCATTTCTGGCTGCTTGGCGTGGATTGTGGGATCCGTGAATGGTAAGCAAGCGAATGAGCTGTTTTCGGACAGCGTCGGAGATCGCATCAACATCATTGCCCAAGGAGCTATTAATGTTGGAATGCTAGCGATGATCAAGACATTGCAATTATTCAAACGCGAGCGTTCCGTTATCGAAAGAGAAAGGTCTCATCAGCAGTATTCTGCCTTCGAATATTTGCTAGCCAAAATGTGTGCAGAATTGCCATTAGATGCATTAGTAGCAGCAGTATTTGGCCTAGTGTTGCAGGAAAAGGCAAATTTGAGGTGTGGACGCAAATCAATTGTGAGCGTACTAGCCTTGCTTGGCTGTGCATCATCAACCCTGGGTCTTGCAATAGGATCCATTTGTCCTACCGGTGACGTGGCGCTGGCAGTTGGCCCCGCACTCATGGTTATCTATGTAGTCATCGGTGCTATTGGACCTGGAAGTACAGACAAATCATTGCCAAGATTTCTGCAGCCACTTCGTTATGCAAGTCCTTTCCGTTGGGCATGTGAAGCACTGAGTGTCGCGGAGCTGCAGGGACAAACTTTCCACACCGCGAGAACAGAGGCGAAAGCGAACCCATTCAAGGTAATGAAGAGCATTACTTCCGCTTTGTTTAGTGGTGTGGCAGGAAGACTCGTGAAAGGAAAGCCCGGAATAAAGCGTGATGGTGACCACGCATTGGAGGCATTAGGGCTGAAGAACAAGGTCGATAACACCTATGCTGTCCAGGGGTTATCCAACATGATCATGATCCATTCGCTGGTTGCTCTGGTCGGACTTTGGTTTCAAACGTAGTTCATTCCAAACGGTTTCACCAGGTGAAGATAATGTTTATAATTGTGAATAATATAAATACAATTCGTTGCTTTCAACTACAAAATCTAATTCTAAAAGACAGTTCCTTGTGGTGTGAAGTACACGAGGGAGTAACGGCTCCCTTTGAATGGGAAGGTGTAATGAATCTGCTTCCACCCATCAAATTCTATAGGGTTATACATAATATTGTGCGGGGTTCCTTCGATTACAATCTCTCCGCCGACATAGTCGCCTAGCCCGACGATCATCGATTTTGACTGCCCACTGCCGACACCAGTGTCGCGGTGTGGAAGAAATTGCGCATGTCGATTGACTGCAATGGTACTGGAGGGCTTCCTGTGGGGACAGATTACTTTCTCTAGCACCATGCACGCCTCCAGAAGTTCTGGAAACAGTTTGTTGCCCTTCGGCTGAGGCAGGTGAGAAGGGTAGTAACCTATACTGAAGCTGCCTCCTTCTCCACCGTTTTCGGTCAATGTGGACGTTTCTATGACTTCTCTCCTGCCGATTGTCGTAGATGGCCATAACCCAGACACTTTATCAGCGTGTTGTAGAAGAGAGAGGACCCGATGATACACGGCGGGAATAATAGCTGTTGCGTTGAAGGTTTCTTGGAGCATTAGCTCACTATTTAGCTTCATCATGGACTTCAAAGACTCTGCTTTGTGGATTAAAGCAGCGCATTGTAACTTCAACTGCGTAAAGTACACACCCAAAGGGTCTAGGTCCCTCCACTGCGATGCTATTTTCTCGGTCAATTCCTCTTTAAACCTTGCCATTAGCGCTCTATCGAAGGCTAAACTATAGTTTGATGTGGTGTCCCAATTAGCCGTCTTGATTCCGGAAATATACATGCACCAACCAGGGATACTAGGCACACTACTGTCGGCTACAAAGTCTTTCGATATGATGACACTCACTAATTCCATTGGTAAATACCCCAGCATCACGCAGATGACCAAGCCCATAGTATGTCGTAATTGCCCTCGTAGGAATAGATCCCCAGTGGCTCTAAATACTGCGTAGTCGACGCCCCCGTGTTTGATCATGGTAGTATGGTTAATGCGGTCCACTTTACGCCTATATATCTTCTGGCTGCTGCATGCGCCGCCCGTTACAAAGTTGTGAATATAACGACTTCCTTGAAGTAATTTACAGGTTTGTTTTATCTTCCGGAAAAAATAAATTCGTTTTCTTCCTTCTAACGTATCAGTCGGGAAGTATTCCAACATCATTTGCAAGCTCTCCCGGCTAGCATCTGTATCTCCGTGCTTGTGGTGGAATGTCTTGTTGGATGCCTCAAAGTCGTTAGGCAGTTGCGCATCATGAGGAATAAGTGTATTAAGCGGAATAATGATATCATATAATTGCTGTGTGCAATGTTTTTCACTGTGAAAATCGTGTCCAGCTATTTCATTTTGGATTACAAAACGTTTATGAACGCGAATGTTTTTCGGCAAGAGCAAGTTAATCTTGTGCACCCAATTTTTATCATCATCTAGGTACCGTGATTTTAAAGACATGTATG